>OGFF01000091.1_pt1 | contig 129029 bp, 114 predicted proteins | sample 1570751 | NCBI WGS metagenome assembly OGFF01 (sample SAMEA2581951, study PRJEB24529) | metagenome | biome: Human gut stool | place: China | collected 2011 | reverse complement strand
TTCGTTTATACCGTTTTTCTTTTTCATTACATATAAAATTCTGACTTGTGAGAGGCACTTATATCTGCCCTTCACAACCTATAAAAGCACCACAGAATCTGCGACACTACGTCCGTCAAACTCCGGTTTAATTCTTCTTGCCAAGAGTAACAGAGATTGTCTGCTCCTCATACTGTCCATTGGATGATCTTTCAATTACAACATCCACCGTAGTACCTGCTGCATAATACTGCATATTGTAAGAAAGCTTCTCCATGGAAGTGACATCTTTTCCATCAAATTTTGTGATAATATCGCCTTTCTGGATACCAGCCTGCTCTGCGGCAGCTCCTTCCATGACCTGTGCGACATAAACACCGGTTGGCATATTATATGTTTTTGCAACATCGCTTGTGACATCTACACCTGCGATACCGAGATATGCACTGTTGGATTCATCTACTTTTTCGTTTGTGATAAGTTCTTCAATAATTGGTTTTGCTGTATCCATTGGGATTGCATATCCAATACCTTCAACAGAAGTGTCTGAATATTTTACAGAGTTAATTCCGATCACTTCCCCTGCTGTGTTTAATAATGCACCACCACTGTTACCAGGGTTAATTGCTGCATCTGTCTGGATCAGTTCTGCCGTATAATTGGTGCTGCTGGAGGAATCTGAAACAGAAACTTCACGGTTTAATGCACTGATCACACCGGTTGTTACAGACTGTCCGTAACCAAGGGCATTACCGATTGCGATACAGGATTCACCCACTTTTAATGTATCAGAAGAACCAAGTGTTGCAACCTTGATTGCACTCATAGTATCATCTTTAATACTGCTCAGGGCAACTTTTACAACGGCAAGATCTGTAGAAGGATCTGTACCTTTAATCTCTGCACTGACCGTATCATCATTTGCAAAAGTTACAGTAAGGCTGTTTGCTCCCTCGACAACATGATTATTGGTTGCCACATAAAGATACTCCTTATCCTGACTTACAATAATACCTGATCCACAGCTTGTGCTCTCATAAGTCTTGGATTGTCCCCAGAAACTCTGATACTCTGTCTGGCTTACATTTGTAATTGCTACAATAGAAGGCATTACTTCATCGACGATATCTGAAACATCTGTTGCTACATAGGAAGATGAGATTGCTGTCGGCTGTACGGTAGAATCATCTCCGGTAGTCAAGGAAGCCTGTACATTTCCTGCATTGGTTGTTCCAAGAACTTTTCCGGATGCATAATTAACGCCTGTCATGACACCGCCTGCAACCAGTCCGAATACAAGTGCAAGCGCTGCACATTTTGCAAGCTGTTTTCCAAATCCACCCGGTTTTCTTTCTTTCTTTTTCTTCTCCGGTTTTGGATTGCTGCCATATGCATAACTCTGATAACTGGTATTGCTACTGTATGTTCCATAGTTACCGTTCTGGTTTCCATAGCCTGTACTCTGCTGATTGTTCTGGGTGGTTCCGTATCCAGTGTTCTGCTGGTTGCTCTTTGTATTTTCGTATCCAGCGCTCTGCTGATTATTCTGGGTACTACCATATCCATAACTCTGATTGTTGCTCTGGGTGCTTCCATATCCAGTGCTCTGATTGTTGCTTTGAGCATTTCCATATCCTGTGCTCTGGCTGTTATTCTGTGTCGTTCCATAGCCGGAGCCATGACTGTTGCTCTGACTTCCATAAATAGAACTCTGTGTGGAGCCATATCCTCCTGCCTGGGATCCTGTACTGTCGTTCTGTGCATTGTTCTGATTTCCGTTATTCTGCTGATGATTATATGAGTAGAAAGAATCAGAAGACTGATTACTGCTATTATTATTGTTATTATTGTTATTATTGTTGTAATAATTGTTATCCATAACAATTTGCCCCTTTCTCTGCAGCTTCTTACTATCCACTGCCTTTATCTTTATGACTTTAGTCTAGCGTCAAATTGTGTTCGAATTGTGATAAAATTATCAAGAAAAAATGTTTTTTGAAAATAAAAACTTCCCATCTCTCAAATTTTCCTAAACCAGAGAAACAGGAAGTTCAAATTTTTCATTTGTAAATGAATGTTACAGTTTTAATAACATGATGGAATACTGTGACAGAAAATTTATAACCCCAAGAGCTGCAGTTCCTGCAATGAATAAATTTTTCTTTTTTTCACTATCCATGCGCATTACCATCCACAAAATAATAAATAAATACATGAGATCCGTCAGATAATAAACACGGGCTCCCGACGCATAAATCGTTGGTGAAAAATATAACACTGCCTCACTGGCAATCCCCCCAAGAAAAACCATGCTGATAAAAACAGAATGCCCCGTCACTTTCCACAATAAAACCAGAGTAAAAAGAACAGCCGCTATCCACCAGAAAAAGGCAATCCGGTTCTGTGTGGTCATACTCTGCCATGTTGGAAGCTCCGTGAGACACTGCTCGATATCAATATCTCCAATGCCCATCTCTGAAAAAAATGTAATGCCGGCATAAGGAAGAATCGCTGCCACACTGAATACTATTGCTAAAATCTGATAAACTTTTGCTTTTTTTGACTTTATCAGCAAAAGAAAACCTGCTGCCCAGATTGCGATAAAAAATGCCTTTCCCTCATTTGCAAAGGAAGATAACATCCACTGAATGGTCATAAATAAATGCTTTCCTACAGATAACTCTTTGTACCCTGGCATCCAGGTTGTAATTTCTGATGCTACACGCATCTCATTTCCAGGTGCCATAAAAAGAATTACAAATGCAACAAATGTAATGGCTGTCTGAATCCATATCACCGCCGGTATTCTTTTTTTCTGTATCAAAAGACTTAAAATTGACAGTCCTTCAAATGCGATTAAAACTGCTCCCATCTGCTCAATCGACATCGCTGCAATGACACTGCATGGAATAGCATAGATCAATTGCCTGTTCGAAAACGCCCCTGTATCAAACGCAAGATCTGCAAGAGGCATCATCGCCCAAACTCCTGCTGTGAATGTCCAGGTATAAAATATGGAACCATTCACCCAGACCGCAGAATATCCCAATGTCATGACACTCATCAACAGATATCCACTCGCAAGTAAAACCGGATACCGGATGCTTTTCCAGATATTGCGCCACACGTTTAATTCTTCAAAATTGCGTTGCTCTGTGCCAACTTCCACACACTCCTGATACTCATTCAGCAAAACTGTATATCCCGTATAGCCTGCCGTCTTGCATCCCAATCTTAAAATTCCGATTGGAAGCAGCACCATCATAACCGCATCTGCAACTCTCCAAAATCCAAGTCCAAGATTAAATGTAATATATACAATTGCTTCTGCAGCCATTCGTCCTACCCACGTCTGATATCGCCAGGATAAGTACTCGAAAAATCCCATGGTGGTAGAATAATGGTAAAAATAGGTATCATCGCCATCGGAATAACCCGTCTGATTTAAAATCACAAAAATAGCGATTGCCATGAACGCCCAAAATATCCATACTATTTTTTTTTGATTTGTCTTGCTCTTTTCTTTGTCTGCACTCATATCTATAATATTTATAAATCCCTTAATGTCTTTTTTCTCTTCTAAAAAATCCAGCAAAATTTCTTGAATTGCCAAAGTTCGTTTTTTACAAATTATGGTCTATGCTTATATCCTTGTCATCTAAAATCACCGACTCAATAATATACTTTGGTCTTTTTTTTGTTTCCAGATATGTTTTGCCGATATACTCACCGATAATACCGATTGCAAATATCTGCAGACCGCCAAGCACCCAAATTGAAACCATAATACTTGCCCAGCCTGGGACAACATTTCCATTAAAATAATCCACAAAAGACTTAATTAGCATTATCAGACTGATCAGGCAGATCAGTAAACCGCCTATTGTAATCATTCGAATCGGTTTTACAGAAAGGGATGTGATTCCTTCAAAAGCAAATGTGACCATCTTTCCAAGCGGATACTTACTCTCCCCGGCAAAACGTTCTCCCCTCTCATACTCCACAGTAGTGCTCTGAAAACCGATCATTGGTACGATCCCGCGCAAAAACAGATTCACTTCATCAAAATCTAATAAATTTTCTGTCGCACGCTTGCTGAGTAATCGATAGTCTGCATGGTCATACACAATATCTGCCCCAAGGAAACTCATCAGCTTATAAAAAAGATGCGCTGTTCCCCGTTTAAAGCAGGTATCTTTTTTTCTGGAGGAACGCACTCCATAAACCACATCATTTCCTTCATAATAAGCATCGATCATACGGTCAACCGCATTAATATCATCCTGCAGATCTGCATCCATCGTAACGATCATATCTGCATACTTTACTGCCGTAGCCATACCCGCTAAAAGAGCATTCTGATGTCCCCTGTTTCTTGAAAGATTCACTCCGGCAAACACAGAGTTTTCCTCACATAATCCCTTTATCATACTCCATGTCTGATCTTTCGAACCATCGTTTACAAACATGATACGGCTGTTATCCGCTATTTTATTTTTCAAGACCAAAGACTGCAGTTTTTCTAATAATCTTTTTGCTGTCTCCGGCAAAACTTCCTGCTCGTTATAACAAGGTACTACCATATATAATGTCTTACTCATGAACATCCTCTCTCATATCCCAGTATCCCGGATTCATCGTATACTTTAAAATCTGTTTCCTACTGAGCTTCTCATAATGCCTGCCCATCCAGAAGCCCGCATACTTTCCAACACACTGCATACCAAAATGAAAAATAAGCCATGGCTTTCTTATCGCAAAAAGATAAGCGACCGTACTCTTCACCAGCTTCATGCCCTCGGCTTCTGAACTCACCTGCTCGAAAATCTCCGGATGCTGTTTCTGTGAAACTGCGAGATCAAAATTCCTGTGAAACTGCTGCCCCATCGTATAATTGTGCGAATGTACTACCTTTGCTTCTGCTGCATACGCAACGCCATATCCGTGTTCGATAGCATTTGCTGCAAAAAACATATCCTCATTAAAAATAACCGGAGACTCAAATCCCCCCAGTTCTTCAAATAAATCCCTGCGATATGCCGCACAGACATCTGAACAGAAAAACGTTTTGATCCCAAGTGTCGGAATATCTGCCTTTGTCTTAACATGGCTTTGCTCCGGATAATTAAACTGCCTCGTATACTGCTCGACAATATGGCAGTCACTTTTCGGAAGCTGTCTGGCGTAAGCCACTGCAACCAAACAATCTTTTACTGCACTTTTTTCAGTGCCTGTCACTTCCATTGCATTCTGCTGTACCCGCGCAGACACCTGATCTTCCTTTAAAAGCAATGACTCCACTAATTTTTCTACCAGAAACTCATCCGCCGGAACTGCATCCTGCGTCATAAAAACCATCACATCCGCATCCGAATGTTCTGCTCCAAACTGCCTTGTTCCACCATGGTCAAAATCTTTCTTCGCAATATGAAATACCTCATACTCACACGGAAGTTCTTTCAATACCTGTTCAATCGGATAAGCTGCTGCTGCCTGTTTCCAGAGTTTCTCTTCCGTATTTAAAATAATTACCCTATGAACGACAAAGGTCTGCCCCTGCAATTTGTGCAGGAGCAGACATAATGTTTCATCCGGTTTATAAGTTGGAATGATAATATCTACTGTCATTTATCTGTATCCACTTCCCTCATTCATACCTGTGTCATTGATAATCTTCTTACTGTTTGCAAGAACGGTATCCGATGGTGTGTATTCCTCATCACCGAACAGGAACTGGTGTAATTCGATTACGTTTGATTCCAATGTACAAGGTACAACCACACTTCCTTTGGATCCGAGAGTTGTTGATCCATGGTTAAACGGAAATCCTGATGTCTCGCCAAGTTTGTAATTAAATACCTGTGCTGCTAATGCAACTAAATCTGCATTTGAAAAACTTGTCTGAATATCCCCAAATACTGCATCGATCAGCTTATTAATCGTAACGAGGTCTGATTTCTGAGCCTTTGCAACCATTGCCGCAAGAACCGTTCTCTGACGCTCTGCACGCTTATAATCATCGCCTTTAGTATAACGGATTCGTGCATATGCGCATGCCTGTACGCCATCCAATGTCACGTTTGTTCCACCACCGGAAAGATACTTGGAATTATTCTTGGTAAGTTTATTGATTTCATCCATATATCCCTGCATAAGAACTGCTTCTTCATCTGTGACTTCATCCAGTGTAATACCACCGAGCAGATCCACACACTCAACAACGGCATTAAAATCTACCGTCACATAATCTGTTATGGACAGATCAAGGTTCTTATTCAACATATTAATAGCCGCCTCCGGACCACCTTTTGCATAAGCAGCATTACATTTCTTAAAGCTTCCATCTCCTGTATCCAGATAAGAATCACGGAATACCGAACATAATTTGACTTCTTTAGTGTCATTATTGATATTGGCGATCATAATGACATCGCTGCGTCCCTTTGACAAATTACCGTTAGAGCGGTTGTCCAGACCAAATAAGGCAATGGTAGTATAACTCTTCATAATCTCCTTGGATTCTTCTGAAATACCTTCATTCACCTCGATGTTTTCAAGTGGAACTTCCTCACGCTCAATACGTGACAGTTTACTAACCATAAACAAAACACCAGCAAGAATTATTAGAACTAAGATTTCAATTACCAACAATATAATCCGTTTCTGTCTTTTCTTTCTCCTAATTGCCTCTCGCTGTTTCTTGGTCATTGGTTTACGTCTGCTCTGATGATTATTTGCTTCACTACTCATGAATCATTTTCTCCTAATACGCATTTTTATTGATAAATCCCTTGAAAACGGTAAGGAACAAAATCTTAATATCTAGTCCTAATGTCCAGTTTTCAATATAATATAAATCATGTTCAATCCTCTTTCGAATGGAAGTATCTCCACGATATCCATTCACCTGTGCCCAGCCGGTCATTCCCGGACGCACCTGATGCTTGATCATATATCTTGGAATTTCTTCCCGGAACTTCTCCACATACTGCGGACGCTCCGGTCTTGGTCCTACAAGACTCATATCGCCTTTTAACACATTAAAAAGCTGTGGAAACTCATCCAGGCTTGTTTTCCGTAGAAATCTTCCCACACTGGTAACTCTTGGATCATTTTTCTGTGTCCAGCCTTTTCGTTCCTCTTCCTCTGTCTGTACATACATTGTGCGGAACTTATACATCTGAAACGGTTTGTTATGAAGGCCGACACGCTCCTGTTTAAAAATTAGTGGTCCTTTAGAAGTTGTTTTCACCAAAATAGCTGAAACTAACATAACTGGCGAAAAAATTATAATACAGATAACTGCACCAATAATATCTGTCAATCGTTTGATCAATGCGTTGAATGTATTACTCAAAGGTACATAACGAATATTAATAACCGGAAGTCCCAACAAATCTTCTGTATATGGTCTTGTCGGAATAATATTTCCATAATCCGGAATAAACTTTGTATGAACTCCTGATTTTTCACATTCGGCAACAATTTTATTTAATTTATAATATTCTTCTAACCCTAATGTAATAGCTATTTCATCTAATTTATTTTCGGGCAATATATACTCAAGGTTTCCAGTGCTTCCTATTACTTTTACCCCTTTATATACTGTTCCCCTCGCTATATTATCATCAAGAATCCCTTGCACATCATATCCCCATTGCGGATTCTGTTTAATCCTATCAATGTACTGTTCTGCTGCCTTTGAATATCCAACAAGCAGAATATGTTTTAGATTGTATCCCTTTTTTCGAACACTACGCAATATAGCCCGAATAAACAGCCTCTCTATTTCTTCTAATATTATATTAATAATATAAAAATAGACAAACATAGAACGAGAGAAGTTCTTTGCGTCTTCCGAATATGATAATACAAGGAAAAAACCGGCAAACACAATCAATATTCCAATAGTATTGGCCATTATTATATTTGACAGTTCTAACCGTCTGCCCTGTACACGTTTTGGTGTATACAAATTAAATGCATAATATAATAATAGATATAACGGAACAATTAGTATTAAAGCTTTCATATAAAAATTGAAAGACAACACACCAATTTCCGGATTAACAATACCACTTGAAAATTTTATCCACCAGGCAATTACATATGACAGCATTACAACAATTGCATCCAAAACAACATGTAATCTGTTAAAATGTTGCTGATTATTTTTTATCATATTGTCATCCTTTAATTTTCAAGCTATAGTGATTATCTCTTATTCACCATATAATATTCAAACACAATCATATAATATCTTTTGTGCTCATTGTGATAATGATACAATAATTTCCAACAAATCACAATCTCTTTTTATTAATATATTTGTCTTTAATTCTTAATATTTTCTTATCATTTGTAAAATGATATTAATAATTTAATACTATTTTCCACTTAACACTCTGAAAATATTAATCCATAATTCAATTTGTATATAAATATAATTCCATAAATTTTGTTTGCGATACCTGACTTTCCAACATTTTTTACAATCGCGGACGCCTTCTTTCATTCCCCGCCAATACTCATGTACAAATCCTTTTTTCATAAAAAACAACGTTTTCACAAAAATACCCAACAAAATAAACGGACTATTCAAGATAATCTGGATCAACGGCATATTTTTATATACGACAAAAATAGTATTCCTTGCTGCAAGAAATACTTTCTTTTCATTATAACGCGTACCTGTTGTTGCACTCCCCACATGGTATACCCTTGCCTCTGGTTCATACCAGTTTTCATATCCAGCAATCCTTGCACGATATCCAAGATCCACATCTTCCAGATATGCAAAATGATACTCGTCCAATCCACCAATCCTTTGTAATACATCCATACGATAAATGGCTGCACCGGCACAACATGAAAACACGCGGACAGCCTTCTCATAATCTGCACATCTTTTACCTTTGCCTCTGGCGACCGCCCATCCCAGAGCCGTATATAAATCTCCTGCATTATCTAAAATCTCATGATTTTTAAAATCGATCATCTGTGCTCCACAGGAAAAAATCTGTTTTGATCTTTGAATTGCATTTAGCAGAGCTTCTACAAACTGTTCATCCACTTCCGTATCATTATTCAACAAAATAATATATGGTGTCTTTGTCTTTTGAATCCCAAGATTCACTGCTCCACAAAAGCCCAGATTTTCTGTCAATGATACTATTTCCATATCCAGAACTTCCGAAGTAACACTCACGCTTCCATCTTTAGAACCATTATCGACAACAAGAACCTTAAAGCCCTTATATGTCTGTTTTTCCAATGTTTTCAGACAATTTTCCAGCAATCTTTTCCCATTATAATTTGGGATTATAATTGTCACATCCTGCATGAATTCATCCTAATTCCTTTTTGTTTTTCCTTTGCTGTGTATATACATCCAGGCCGCCGCATATTCCTCGCGCTCTTTTTCCGACCACGAAACATAGGTAGCAAAATCTACCTTGGCAAGCGTCATATCCTGTACACCACATTTGTAACATTCTACATTCTTACGTCTCGAAACCATACGCATCCACCCACAGTCCGGACATATATATACTCTCATCATAAGCATTTGTCCTCTTTTTCATCTTTGCGTTAAAAATATTATAGCACAAGACAAAAAAGCTTCCCACTCATTTTTCATGACAAATGCCGACATCTTTCGCATCTGTTCTTTATTTTCCAAGTAAATACTGATTACTTACCAATGAAAAGTTACGATTATAATAAGGATCTCCATCCTTTAAAATATCCTTCCATAAAACGCGAAATGTATCTATTTCCCCCTGAAAACGCCGGACTTTTTCAGGCGTATTCTCTGCCCCTCTGGATTTTGATTCGTAATGATACCCCTCAATTTTGGGATCATACATCACTAAATAACCCTTTTTTTGTACTTTCAGGCAAAAATCCACATCATTGAATGCCACCTGTAACTTTTCTGTAAATCCATCTACTGCATCAAATACGTCTTTCTTTACCATCATACACGCTGCGGTAACCGCACTGTAATCTGCCTGCAGGGAAGCCCTGTTTTGATACCCATGTTCCTCCCGCGGCAGTCCCTGGAACATATTGGCTGCAATTCCCCGCTTACTTCCACCAATCCCAATAACGATTCCAGCGTGCTGCACCGTATCATCCGGATAATATAACTTTGCACCGGTAACTCCCACTTTATTTCTATGGCAGTCGCCTGACATTCTTAAGATCCAGTCCGCGCCAATCATTTCAACATCATTATTCAGGAAAATATAATACTTACCAGTTGCAAACTGAACCCCAAAATTATTCAGCTTTGAATAATTAAATTCATTTTCCCATACAACCACTTTAATATCAATGTTGTGAGACAATTTTCCTTGAAATATCTGAACGCCATGCACCATTTCTTCTCCTGGTGCAATTCTGCGGTAAAACGAAAACGTATCTTTACAACTATTATTTTCAACAATGATAATCTCACAATTGTCATAATTTGTCTTTTTAATTCCATCCAGACATTTCTGTAAAACTTCTATTTCATCTTTATTTGGAATAATAATGGAAACTCTTTCGTGTTCTGTGACATAATATTGAACAGAACATGCCTGCAATTGATTTTCTACCGTAACCTTTGCTTTTTCTCCCATACGCTGTAAATGCTGCTCTACAAGTTCACACTGTCTCTGCAGATAATAATCCCAATATATTGGATCCATATTCTTATTTTCCATATGATGCACTAATATATCAGAAATATGTCCTATGCGCTCTGTATGTTCGATGCAGCAGAGAACAAATTCATATAATTGTATTTCTCTTTCTGCTGCCTTCTGTGTCCTGTTCTGGATTTCTTCATAAATTCTGTTTTTCCCGGTTATATTGCAAAGCTTTTCCTGTAATCCTGCCTTCTCTATAAACTCGCACTTTACAACAAACGATGTCCCAAAATAATTCTCTGTCCGCAGTAAATCCAGATTATAATCAGGTTTAAAAAAAGGAACTGCCTCTTCTTTTACATCTGTGACCTTATCATCATCATAATAAATCAAATCTTTTTCATCACTCGAACAAGCAATCCTGTACAAAGCCTGTTCTGCTAAAACATCCCCATTATTCAGGAAAAGAATCATTGCCGCTCGTTTGTTTTCCTCTATGGACCAGTGATCATACGTCTGATTTTTCAGAGAATTTAATGTTGCGGGACTGATTTCTTCTTCAGGCTCCTTGCCTATAACAATACGGAAAAATGGTTTATCTGCCCAGCTTTCTGCTGCCTTTTTCTGCTCCTGTAATTGTTTTTCCGTAAGTGAATGTAACTTCTTCCATTCATCATATGTAATTCCCTGTTCTTCACCTTTTTCCCGTAATCTGATCAAAAAATCTTTTACCCCATAACATCTGAGAAAATGAAGACCACGGATTACTTTCGAAACAATATCTTTCATATAATTCACTTTCTAAAAAAACAGGTGGTAGCCATTCTTTGGTACCACCTGAAAAATACTATTTAATTTCTAATTCATCCCATGAATCAGACGGAACTAAAGCAACATAGGTTTTACCTGTGTTGATTTTAATCTCATTTCCTGACATATCATAGTAACGTGTTGGAGATGTCTCTGTTGTTTTTGTCCATGTAATTGGAATTGCCTCACCATTTGTCACATAGTAACCATCCTGATTAGAAGCAATACAGTTATAAATCATGTATCCATGCTCATCCAGCTGTTCAAAATCACAGGACTGAAGTAATAAATTCTTAAATGCAAGCTGTGCGTTGTCATTACCCGGATCCACATGTGCTTTGCCATACTCAGAATACTTATAAACCTGTTCTGACTCATCATACTCTAAATATGATCCATTATGAGGAAATGGAAGATCTACAGAGGCTGCTTCTATTGCATCACTTGCTGAAGAAAGATCTACAGGCTCTGACTCGCTTGCAAACTTATAATGAGCTCCTTCATAATACTGTGTATAAGTAGTAGAAACACCAGTGCTTGAAAAGTTTCTGTCTAAATCACCTGATACAATATACTCTGTGTATTCTCTAGGTTTTCCATTATTAACGCGTGAAAACGTTCCACTAAAATGATCTGTCCATGGATGTGCCAGATACTCATCAATGTAGAACGGACCACCATCATGGCATACAACCGCATTCCATTCTGCTGCCAGAATCAGGTTTGTAGGTCTGACACTTCGGATACTTCCTAATTGTTCAATCTTCTCCCAATCTTTTACCAGAACCATAAATCTGGTAATTCTTCCGTTAGCCGTACTGTTCATCATCTCATATACAACATCTGCATTCTCTGATAAACCATAATGCGGTAATGCATATAACTCATTATCTACCATTGCTGCAATAGGTCTCTGATCTTTTAAGCTTTCATCGATCAATTCATTTGTCAGCTCGCTGTGATAAAATCCTTCCGGCGCATCATCCTGCACATCTTCTTCCGCTTCTGTTACAGTATCTGCCGCAGCATTATCATCTGCTGTCACATCTGCTGTAACCTGATCGTTGACTGTGTCTGCATCTTTTCCACAGGCTGCAAATGAGCATGTAACTGTCAGCATAGCCATTATTAGTGCTAATCTTTTTTTCACTCTTAAATTCCTCTTTCTTCGTTATTTACCCAAATATGGTATTAAGATTTAGGAAATGTTCCCAAAAACATATACATATATTAACATAATTTTGCATAAAAATAAAAGGGATATTGTATTATTTTTGTGAAATTAACGAATTATTAAGATTTATATTCTTCTAATTCTTTACTTACTCCGACTTTAAATTCCACAGGATCATATCCAAATGCTTCTGTCGCCTTTGCATGTGAATATACACGCGGTTCACATAATCTCTGTACTTTTTCTCTGTAATCAATATTCCTAAACGAAATTATATAAATAACTACTGCACCCCAAAATGCCAATTCAAATGGTACACTGATAAAATGAACTTTTTTTCCAAGACAATTTCCAATCTCTAAAAGCATCTCACGGAGCGTAATTGGTTCTTTTCCCGACAAATCAAAATCCTGATTTGCTGTCTTTTCCTCATTCATAAGAACCTGATAATAAGCTCTACCTAAATCTTTATAATATACTGGCTGTAATTGATATTTTGCACCATTTACCACTGGCATCATTGGAAGTTTATCTACCATTTTAGTAAAAACATGAACATTATGATCACCTAAACATCCATATATCATTGTTGGTCGAAGTATAGTCAATATAATTCCCTCTTTATTACATATATCATAAACTACACTATCGATCCTTCGATATTCTTCCCCTGCTTCCTTATACTTTGAATAAATACCAGTAGTATGAACAAGAATCAATCTGCGAACATGACATTTTGCTGTCACTTTAACAATATTTTCCGAATATTTAATTCCAGCTATATGCACAATTGTATCAACTCCATCCAACTGATTTTCAAGATATAATTCATCTTGCAGATCACCATATGTTATCTCTGCAATTGGTAATAATTTCTTTGTATTTTCTAATCTTGAACTGCTCCTCGCTAAAATTTTTATTCCGCTCTGAAATTTATCCAGTACATTATCCATATGCATTGAAAGATATTCCGCAAATGCTTCACCTGTTTTTCCTGTAATTCCAGTGATTGCTAATTTACAGTTCATATAATTCCCCTCTTTCTTCCTTGAAATTCCAATATGGATCCCCTTTACAAATATACTCTCCCCAATCATTCTTCAGATTTTGATTGCGGTTCATGTATTCCTTTTCTTTTCCTGATTTCACTGCAATCACTTCTGGATCCAGAACAATTCTATATCCTGCTTTTCTTAATCGGATACATAAATCTATTGCCTGTTCTTCCTTTGAAAGTTTCTTGTTTATTTTTCCTATTTGTCTTAATGCGCTTTTCCTGACCACTGCAAATTCAAGCGAAGCAATGCTTACATCCTGTGCCAGTACTGCACGTTTTTGATATCCCCGATATCGAATAGATTTTCCTCGAAACAAATGATATAGTTTTCCCTGCTGATCATAACTCATACCACATTCAACAATTCTGCCATGATAAATTATCTTTCCGGCAACCATGCCTATCTCAGGATCAACAAATCTGCTACTCAGTCTTTTTTTCCAGTTTACATCTTTCGGTTTTAATAAAACATCCTGAAAAAAAACGCCCTCTTCTTCCATATCTGTCAAATATTCCACATGATAACTTCCTGGATCCACTCTTGGGATAACCTCTACAGCACTATAACCACATCGAAATAAATGATCTGATATTGCCTTTGCTCCATTTAAAAAAGCATACTCTTTGTTTCCACTATTTCCAGCTGTTGATGTTTCACTTATCCGCCAATGATATAATATTTTGGGAATATGACATACCCTCTTCGCAAGTTCTGTACATCTAAGCATATATTCATAATCCTGCGCACCATCATATTTTGCATCTATTTTCCCTGCCTTTTGCATTAATTCTTTTTTTATCATAATAAAATGACATAAATAATTATAGGAGCATAGCAATTCTTTATTATAATCCGGTTTAAAATGAGGATTACTATATTTTTTTAAATCGTCAGAAACTTTATCCTCATCTGAATAAAACAGATCCGCACTTGCATTATTTTGTGCAGCAATTACCATTTCATATAAAGCATTTGGTGTTAAAATATCATCGTGATCCAGAAAACATATATACTCTCCTGTCGACATATCCAATGCAGCATTTGTGTTCTGTGCAATCCCACCATTTTTTTCAAGTTTTTTATACTTTATTCTATCTTCATTCCCATGCATTGACAAAATCACACTTTTCACTTTTTGTGTTTTACTTCCATCCGCTATACACAATTCCCAGTTCTTATATGTCTGATCCATAACTGAAAGTATCATCTGCCTTAAAAAATCTGGCTTTGTTTCATATGTCGGTACCACAATGCTCACTAATGGTTCATTATTCCATTTTTTATTGCGTTGCAAACTCAGTTCATTCTCAGTAGGTAAATACTTCTCATATACTTTTTCATACTTTCTTGTACAAGATGTTATGTTTTCGTATACTTTATAGCCAAAATCAATGATTCCATAATGCTGGATCAACTTTAAAGTTCTCCCCATTGCAACTCCTTATTAATATCGATTTTCTCCATCATGGGACAGTAATGAAACATTGGTAATCCCTTCTATTTTTTCACATTCACTTAATAAATCTTTTTCTTTTTTGGTACGAAGTTCTACTACCATATTTATACCGTCAGTTCCAATATTTCTAGCCTTGATTTGATACCCCTTTGCATTGGTTTTTAAAATCTGCATAAGGTTTTCCTCCATATCTTTATTAGTTCCATTGAGCACTAGCAGATATGGAGCTTTCGGTGGTTTTACAACTTCTAACAATAATAAAAGAATCGTAACTGCAAGGCTCATAATAATTGCAACCTGATATAACGATGCACCACAAATAATCCCCACACTAATTGACCAGAATAAAAACAGTAAATCCAACGGATTTTTAACGGCATTTCGAAATCTCACAATTGATAATGCGCCTACCATACCAAGTGAAATCACAAGGTTAGACTGCATCGCCAACACAATTGCCGCTGTAATTACTGACATAATTGCTAACGTTTTATTAAAATCTTTTGAATAGAAATTTTTATTAGAACATAATCGATAAATAGCATAAATATATAGTGCAATCAATATTGTAATCACCATACTTATAATAATTGTCGTGTTAGTAATGTCTGAATTAAAACTCTCTAAAATTGATTTCTTAATAATGTCATTTGTACTCATACGATTTCTCCTTTATTCAATATACTTCTTCCCATATAGTATTTGGAAAAGCTTATCTGTTGTAAATTGCCCAATTCAAGTAATTGTAAAATAAAATCTGGTATTAATTCATCATGCTTAATTTCTAATATGTGATTATCTACCGGTAATAATGGGATTTTTTGCAAATTATCGTCAAATAACTTATTTGTTTCCTCCGAAGCCGCAATATTTTTATCGAATGTTATTCTTACATTTCCGATTGGATAAGTAAATGCGGTTCTATCATATTCAATGATATTAACCGGATGATATCCATAATTTAAAATTGCCACCGCAAACATACGCATCACTTCTCTGTCCGAATATAAAAACTCTTGACATTTTCCCAATAAAATTTTTTGAAATTCTTCTTCATTGATACAACAAGACTTCTTTTTCGTAAGATTTCTATATTTTTCTTTTACCTCTAGCTTAATTGTTTTTCGGCTTTTGTTGTAAACTCTGATACGTAACTTTTTTCTGTCATCTACTCCTGCATCGTTTTCAAAATAGCTAGAATTATCATAATTATCAAAATAAATACTTCTTATCTGATATGCATCAATTTCTTTCTGATTCTTGTCTATCGACATTACTGCCTGTAATCTCGCCTTTAATATAGCCAATTCCATATTCGTGCATATATATTTCTTTTCCACACGATATTCCATTTTATCCATCCTTTACAATGTACCAAAATATGTATCGAGATAATTCAAACGATGATCTATCCAGTTTTCAAGATTTTTCCTTCCATCTTTCACTTCACATTCTGGCCACTTTTCTTTTTCTCTGTTCCATGCCCCACTATCTTTTAACAATTCCATATCATCATTTATCATACCTATTAGATTTTCTGTTGTCAAAAATGTTTCTCTCCAAAGTCTCCATTTTTCTTTGGTTTTTCCGTTAATGTTTTCACTGTCATTCTTTTTTAAGACTTCATAATCCTGAATGGAACCAAGTATTTTGTCTTCCGCCACATTCACTGTCCACAATGCTTCCTTGTCATCCACCATTGTGTCTCCCCATGTGTAATTCAGATCCCACACAGTCTTATATAATTTATAACTGCTATCATCCTGCTTTTTTGCTATAATATAAGCATTCTTCCATAAATTGTCAGTAGCATACGTAACCTGACAAAACAAATAGTAATCAATAATATTATCTATATCTATTAATTCTTCCGCACTCTTTATATCTGGTACATCTGTCCAATAGAATTTTTCCATATAACTTTTCAATGGACTCCACACAGACTCGTCCTGTACCTCCTTTGGATATTTCATTGAAATTGTTCTTCCACCATTTTCGTTATATAAGTCTGGAAACCACTCATACATATTGAATACATCGTTTGTCGGAATTTCCCAACTGCGTACCTTATATAAATAATCACCCTGCCCAAGTGAAAAATGTTTTCCATTCATTGGTTCCATCAACGCATAAATACCACGATAAATATTATTTATATATACTTCTACAAACTTATAAGAAGCCGTTTTTACTGCATCTTGTCTATTCTCATTAATTGCATCCCAGAATTTATATCCAAGATTGTCACGCATTCTGGTAGAGTCCGTGTAAAATCCTGTTAAAATCCAATCATCATCCTTTTGCATTCCTAAGAAACTTGTCTTAACCTGATTTTGTTTTTTATCACACAAGCTTATTTTATAATTCCTTTTTGCATACATTGCAGAAGCTGCACCTCTTGCATGATACATAGATTTTGATGAAAATACATTATATTCTCCATTTTCGTCATAGCCAAAAAAAGTCAAATCCGATAGTCTGTTATAATTATCATTTAGTCCATTTATTTTCATAATTGGAAGACCGCTAAAAACTATACTTTTCTCCCAATATGTGTCTTCTGATAACAAGATACACTTAAAAGCATGACCATCTTTTATTGCCTTTTCTTTTTTATCAAAGTAATCGTCTGACAAAAAATACATTTGATATTCTGACACATTATTATAGTCAAACTTGCCTATCCAATCATCCTCTTCAAGTGGCTGATAAATGTAATATGTCCTTGATACCCAATCATACGCGATATCCTCACCCTCAAACGATATATTAATCCACTCTTCCTTTCGCTTCCTGCCCTCTGTCAGATTCTGTACTTCTTTTTCTGTCACAACTGGAATTCCTAATACTCTTCTGCCATCTTCCTTTGCATAATAAATCAAAAAAAGTATCAACAAACCTATCGTACAGCACAACAAAAGGCATTTTAGCCAATAGTTTTTCTTAATGTACATATTATCTACCTTTTTATTCAAGACTATCTATATATTGATCCAATACATTTAATCGATAGTCAATCCAATTACTCATTTCCGTTATATCTTTTGAATTTTCAGATTCCGGCCATCTTCTGGCATTTCTGTCCCATGCCCCACTGTCAATTAATGGCTGCATTATTTCTTTTGCAGTAGATGTCAGACTGTCTGTATTTAAAAATGTATCTCTCCAGGTTTTCCATTTTTCCTGAGTTCTTTCAACCATATAATCTTTATCCATTTGCATTAAAGTTTCATAATCAACTATATCGCGGAATAAGTCATCATGATACTGAAAATCAGTCCATAATGTTTGTGGATTATCAGAAAAATTGTCTCCCCATGTATAATTTAAATCCCATACAGTTTTATAAAATTTAAACTTTCCATTTTTCTGTTCTTTCATGATATAATAGGCATTTTTCCAGCGGTTATCGTTTGCATATGTTATCTGACAGAACCAATAATAATCAATAATATTGTCTATATCCACCAATTGTTCCATATTACTGACATCTTTTTCTTCATCCCAATAAAACAATTGATAATAATCCATCAAGGGTTTCCATTGCTCCCCTTTTCCAATCTCAAAAGGATACTTACAAGTAAGTGTCATAATATGATCTACCCACACATCATCATCTTCGCTGAAATATTCAAAATCATCTACCGATGGAATCCCCCAGGATCTTACTTTATACAAATAATCTCCCTCTTTCAAATTCATGGATTTACGGTTTATCGGAACCATAACTCCATATAAACCCATATATTCATTATTAATAAATACCTCGCAATATTTCATGCTAGATGAAAGAACTGGCTCGTCCTCTAATTCATTCATTTTATCCCATAAATAATAAGATAATTGATCTCTAACATTGCTGGAATCTGTATATAATGAATTAAGTTTCCAATCATCATCCTTTTGCATTCCCAATACACCATACTTGACAGAATTTCCACTTTCATCCAATAAACTTATTTTATAATTTCCCTTGTTAAATAAGACTGACCCAGCACCTCTTTGATGATACATTGATATTGACTGAAATGTTTCATAATGTTTTGTATCCTCATTAATCCAAAAGATACTAAATTGTGACAATCTATTTTCCCCATCATCCGGTCCATCCAGACAAATTACAGGTAATCCGGTAAAAACAACCTTACCTTCTGCATATGTATCACCAGAAACAACTATATAGGAAAAAATATGTCCATTTTGAATTGCCCTTTTTTTATCATCAAACATTTTATCTTTCAACCAATAAAACTGGTTTTCTTCGTTTACTTCTATTTTTCCATTCCACTCATCACTTTCCAGTGACTGTGAAATATAATATACACCCTCACTCTCATTATATGGAAGTTTTATTCCCTGCATCTGTAGATTTTCATCTACTGTCATTTGCACTTTATCTTTGATCAGTTGTTCATAAAAGTCTTTGTCTATCACTTTGACTCCCATGACTACCATTGCTTCTTCTTTTTCAAAATAAATAAAAGTTCCAGCCAATACACTGATGGTAAAAAAAAGCAAAATTATTTTTATATAATAATTTCTTTTCAGATACATTTATACTCCTCTTTTATCTACCAAATAAAATTTTACTCAGCATTGTTTTTTTCTTTACCAACAACGTAATCTGATATAATATTTCACATCCTATCAATGCCAAAAGCAATGTAAACACCCAATCATACAAAACAGTATTTTCAGTCAACGGATTAAATCCCAATACACTGATTATTTTTGCCCAACATCCAACCGCCAAATACTCTACTGCAATTTTCTGCATCACATAAATTTGCAATGACATTGCTCCAAATCCAGCAATCTTTCTTACCACTTTGCTATTTCTAAAATATTCTGTACAATATTCAACTACCATAATCACAAAAACAGCTCCACAAAGTCCAATTGCATACCGATATATATCTATTTTTAACTGCGCCATAAATTTCGAAATAGTTTCAAAGTTTGTTATTCCTGTCGTATATATATATGAGTTTGAACTATAATACGGTAACAAAATTGGAAACATAGCCGCCAAACTAATTTTGCAACCTTTTATAAACTTTTGGGAAATTGTATCCTTATACTTATTGTATAGATATCCAAGAATGAAGTATGGATACATGAACATATGATTATTGTAATTAGGAATAAAATATAGCAATGGGAAAGCAAAAACCAATACTATAATTTCCAACCTTCCATCAAATAATTTTCCTATAATACATACAAAAACACTGCATATTAACAAAGTCCATAAAAACCAGGTTCCCTGAATCGACCACCACATTTCCTGTAATGAAAATTCCATTTCTACCTTCATTACTTTCATTTCTACTACATACTGAATAAAATACAGGCAGGCTCCCCATACACATGCAGGCCAGACAAGATTCTTTATTCGATTAATAATAATTTCTTTTAGATTTCTTTTCTTCATTGTATAACAGAAAAAATATCCACTCATAATCATAAATAACGGCATAACAAAAGAATGAATAAACTTCATTGCATAATCTTCAAAAACCGGGACTGTGTCATCCACATAATAATATTGAACAAAATGAACCCATAACACACATATAATCGCTACACCCTTGGCAACATCCATTGCCTGATTTCTCTCTTGTTCTGCCGTCATCATCACAATCCTTATCTCCTACTCCCAATCCATAGAAATTCTTTCAACATCATCCTTACTCAAATCTCCAATTAATGTTTCAATATACTTCAAATCAGTTGAAGAAGCCTTAATACCATGGTAAATGCCTTTTTTTATATAAAAAGCTGCACCCGGGACTAATTTATGATATTCCTCACCAATCTTAAGCACTCCATCACCTGATATTATAACAATATTTTCATCATGTTGTAAATGCCTATGATATGAGGTGCCTTTTTGAGCCATCACTTTAACTCTATTTGTGACACTTTGAACCCCATCTTCATCTGTCACATCGATTGTTTTGATTGTTCCCCATCTCCGTTCCTCAAAACGCGATTTATCTCCTATATCATTTAAGCAATCTTTAATATAAGAACTCTGATGCTTATCTGCAACTAAGATTCCATCATGCGATGCAGCTATAACCATATTCTTAGCCCCCATTACCACCATTGGTATTCCAAGCACATTAATAGCATGTGTGTTTTCACATGTATCATCCCATGTCACATCACCAATACTCTGTTCATTCATCTCTTCTGTCAATGTATTCCATGTTCCAAGATCTTTCCAGATATCATCATACTTAATTGCAACAATATTCTTCCAATGTTCCAGCACTTCATAATCAAAACTTTTCTTTGGTAATTTTTCATAATTAACGACCATATTTTCGTAATCTGTTGTTACGCCATACTTTTCGACCCACTGTGCTGCCATAGACAATTTAAAACAAAATACTCCACAGTTCCACAATGCCCCCTCATTTACCAGTTTTTCCGCTGTTTTCTCATCTGGTTTTTCGCGGAATCCCTGCACTTTCAATAACTCATCGTCGCCATTTTCCGGAACAATATAACCATATTTGGTAGATGGATAAGTTGGTACTCCACCTAACAATCCTATTGTATCATCTGTTTTTGCTATATATTCACCCAAATTTTTAATTCGATTAAAAAATTCAATCGTGGTATATGGATCTACTGGAAGAAATGCAACGACATCTTCTTCTTTTGCGCCTTTTTTTGATAGAAGGTATGCGCAGGAAAGCATCACTGCTGGAAACGTATCCCTTCTCATCGGCTCCACTGCAACCTCCGCAGCATTTTCTAATTGACTTCCAATAATTTCTACTTGAGCATCGCTGGCACAGACAATTGTATTATCAGATAATCCTGCATTTTTCAACTGTCCGAAAACTCTCTGTAGCATAGAGCACTTTTCTTCATCATCTTTATTTTCATGATTCATCAACTTAATATATTGCTTTGAGCATAAATCATTAGATAAAGGCCATAATCTTTTTCCGGAACCGCCGGATAACAGTACAATATACATATATTTGTTCTCCTTATATTCGAATGGCACAGTTTTTACGCTGTGCCATAAAATCTGGTAAATTTATTTTTGATTTAAGAATTATTAGCGTTCTGCACGCATCGGATTATTCAAGAAGTCCTCATATGCAAGACGGATACCATCCTCAAGTTCTGTCTTATATGTCCAGCCAAGTTTTGCAGCTTTACTCACATCCAGAAGCTTTCTAGGAGTACCGTTTGGTCTTGTAGTATCCCACTTAATCTCGCCTTCATACCCAATGACCTTTGCAACAAGCTCTGTCAGTTCCTTAATAGTAAGTTCTTTTCCGGTTCCTGCATTGACAGTTTCGTCGCCGGAATAATTGTTCATTAAGAATACGCATAAGTTGGCAAGATCATCCACATATAAAAACTCACGCAATGGGCTGCCATCTCCCCAACATGTTACCTCTTTTAATCCGTTTACTTTTGCTTCATGGAAACGACGGATCAGTGCAGGCAATACATGAGAATGTTCTGGATGATAATTGTCATTTGGTCCATAAAGATTGGTTGGCATAACAGAGATATAATCTGTTCCGTACTGTTTATTCAAAAATTCACAATACTTCAAGCCTGAAATCTTGGCGAGCGCATATGCTTCGTTTGTCTTCTCTAACGCACTGGTCAAAAGACAGCTCTCCGGCATAGGCTGCGGAGCCATACGAGGATAAATGCAGGATGAACCTAAAAACTCCAGTTTTTTGCATCCATTTTTCCATGCTGAATGGATCACATTCATCTCAAGAATCATATTGTCATACATAAAATCGGCAAGCGCATTCTGATTTGCGACAATACCGCCAACCTTAGCTGCTGCCAGAAATACATACTCCGGCTTTTCCTCTGCGAAAAATGCTTCTACTGCATCCTGTCTGCATAAATCCAGCTCTTTGTGTGTGCGTGTGATAATATTGGTATATCCCTGACGCTCTAACTCACGGACAATTGCAGAACCTACCATTCCTCTGTGTCCTGCTACATATATTTTTGCATCTTTTTCCATCATGATGCCATTCCTCCTAACGTAATGCCTTTTCTCTTTTTGCAAGTTCTCTGTCGTGCTCAGCCATAATGCGGACGAGTTCCGGATAACTTGTTTTCTGTGGATTCCATCCAAGAACCGTCTTAGCTTTTGTCGGATCTCCCCAAAGGTTGTCTACGTCTGTAGGACGGAACCACTGTGGATTGACACATACTAACATTTTACCAGTCTGTGCGTCATAACCTTTTTCATCTATGCCGGTTCCCTCCCAACGAATCGTAATACCGTTTGCTGCGAATGCTTTTTCTGTGAAATCACGGACTGTGTGCTGTTCTCCGGTTGCAATAACGAAATCTTCCGGTGTTTCATGCTGCAAGATCATCCACATACATTCCACATAATCTTTTGCATATCCCCAGTCACGCAGACTGTCCATGTTACCAAGTTCCAGATGATCCTGGATTCCTTCTGCAATACGTCCTGCTGCCAGTGTGATCTTACGTGTTACAAAATTCTCACCACGTCTCTCTGATTCATGGTTGAATAAAATTCCGTTCACTGCAAACATTCCATAAGCTTCACGGTACTCTTTTACGATCCAGAAACCATACTGTTTTGCAACTGCATATGGAGAATATGGATGGAACGGAGTTGTCTCTCTCTGCGGAACTTCCTCAACTTTACCAAACAACTCAGAAGTAGAAGCCTGATATACTTTTGTTTTCTTAGCAAGACCTAAAATGCGGACTGCTTCCAAGATACGAAGTACACCGATCGCATCGACATCACCGGAATACTCCGGCACATCAAAAGATACCTGTACATGAGACTGTGCTGCAAGATTATAGATCTCATCCGGCTGTACCAGCCCGATAATCCGGATCAAAGAAGAAGAATCAGACAAATCCCCATCATGTAATGTAATTGCGTTCTTAGCGATCAGATGGTCAATACGTGCTGTATTGGAGATAGATGCACGACGTGTAATACCGTGAACCTCATATCCCTTCTCTAATAAAAACTCTGCAAGATAAGAACCATCCTGTCCTGTGATACCTGTGATCAATGCTACTTTACTCATTCAGTAATCTCCTTTTCGTTTTTATACTATATACGAGTTATATAATTATTTTGCTTTTCTTTGCTCTGTGAGCCGATACTAAGAATAATCTAATTTTTCATTCTTTTCAATTGATTATATTGCCCAAAAATAGTATTATATTGCTATAGCATATAATACCGGAAAGGCAATGATCTCCCATGAAAAGTTCCTTATTTGAAAAATATAAAACATCCGAAGTTACCAATACCAGACGTGTGATCTGTACTCCCGGTCAGTTCACCAGAGATCACTTCTTTTATATTCAGGAAGCCGGATATTTAAAAAGTCTGCAGCCCCATCTTTCCAAACGAAGCGGACTGAAATCCTACCTTTTTATGATTGTGCTCTCCGGCAGTGGAACCGTTTCTTACAAAGATGCTTCCCCAGCAAAAACAACCGCTGTCTCTGCCATGGCCGGCGATTGCTTTTTTCTCGACTGCTCGAAAGAATATACCCATATCAGCAGTGAAAATGATCCATGGGAACTGCTCTGGATCCATTTTTATGGTCCCCAGGCCGAGGGCTACTATTCCTATTTCTGTGAACATAATGACTGGCATTTCCGCTCCCGGCATCTAAATGAGCTGACGGCCAGCATTACGCGAATCCTCGAATTGCATGAACACCGGAATGATGATACCGATATTGTGGTAGCCAATGAGATCACACATATCCTGACCCTGATCTCCACTTCCCCAAAAGAACTGGAACGCAATGATTCAGAGCTTGAGATAAAACTCAAAAATGTAACCAGTTATTTAGACGAGCATTATACAGAAAGTATTTCTCTGGATTTTCTTGCAGAACAGTTTTACATCAGCAAATATTATCTGAGCAGGGAATTTAAAAAAGAACACGGAACGACCATTATCCAGTATCTACTGACAAAAAAAATCACCCATGCCAAAGAGCTTTTACGTTACAGCAATTCTTCCATTGAAGATATCGCTGTGCTCTGTGGCATAGATGACGCCAGTTACTTTAATAAAGTTTTTAAAAAATTAGAAGGTTGTACTGCTTCGGAGTATCGGAAACGATGGTAGCATATACCTCCACTTTTCCTTAATTTTCCACAAGGATACTGCCCAAAATATTTATCTTATTTTCCTTACAGAGTCCAATTTCATTTCGAATTTCTTTGTAATATGACTTCTGCTGTTCTTCCATAATAATCGCATTTCCACACTGTGAAAGACTGACGAGTGCCTCTGAAGAATAATTAACATCACTACAGTAAATTAATTCAATAGACACTTTCTCTAATTCACTTTTTAAAGTGTTCAATAACTCCTCATTATCACATTTCTCTGTACTCACAATACATACTTTATGTATTGATGCACGTTCACAGGCAAGTTGAATATTAGACACCAAATACTGTATCTGTTGTTCTTTTGATGGTATTTTGCATCCAACCCTTTCTATCTTATCTACCATCTTATCAATATAGCCACCTAAGCCCTTACGATACTTCTTCAAAGACACACTTCCAAGATTTATAACCTGTAAGTCATTCAGTTCTTCTTTATTTCTCAATTTTCCAGACAGAATATAAATCAACACTAAAAGAGCTGTCGCAAAAAAGAATCCTATGAGTCCTCCCATCAAAACATACTTTCCATCTATAGATACCAAAGCATGTGTCGGTTGAGCCACCTGATTTTCTTCCTGTTCCGCCTTTTCATCACCTTCTGCTTCCAAGCGGAGAATCTCATCCCAGTTATTTAATACCGTTGTAGTTGTATCTGTTAAAGACGAACGCAATCCGGATAATGATATTTTCAGTGATTCTACATATGTTTGATCATCTCTTTGAATCTGATCCAATTCATCATCAACAACTGTCGATTTATCATCGCTTAATATATTTAACTGGTGTTCCCCGACTTTTGATTCTACAATTGTTTTATACTGATTCAATAGATTTTTCACTTCATCTGCAATTGCCGTACATTCATCTTCATCTGAATGTCTTATCACAACAGAAAAAGAACTTTCATCACTTGACTCAAACTGAAAAAGTTCTGTTATATATTCAGGTTTTGTATCAAGATTGAGATTCTCCACAACATCTTTACCAAGTTTTCCATTTAAAACATAATTACGATAAGCAAAAATCAAATCTGAAGATTTCTCATCATTTTCATTATCAATAAAATATTGCAATGTAACTGTTTTCTCATCAAATGGATCTATATTCATCATAATGGAATTGCTTCTATATTCATTTCTATAATCGATCCTATTGTTCAATATTACCAATTGTTCAACAAGCAGCAAATCATCTTTGCTCAAGGAGTTTTTCACATCAAGTAATGATTGTGTTACAACTGGTGTATTTGCTATTTTATAATCTTGTCGATACTTCACCCCTCCAAGTAATACTGCAAACAGTAATATAAATACTAATAGTACTCGCCATTTTTTCAAAACATACCAAACTATATCTCCCAAAACAAGTTTTCTTTCTGGAATTAAGCTTTCACTTTCTTCATAAAAAATCATTCTTTTTCCTCCACATCTATCGATTCATCTTGATCACTGCATAATTCTCTGTAGTTTCTAATATTTCATGACCAAGCGACTCATAATTTTCAAGCAGTGTCTCATCTTTCTGACTGACAACATAATCATATACATAACCACAATTATAATCCTGAAACTCTAAATACAAGCCAAGATCGCCATGACAGGTAAAATTGTAATCACCATAATCCGTGACTCGAATGGAATATCCCGCCAATCTAATCTTTGATGTATACTCCCTGATAAACGGCCAGTTTGTATCTCCCTGTGGAAACAAAATATTTACATATTCCCCTTCACCTGCATCCTTTAAAATACACTGTGCCACATCTATTTCTTCCTGCGGAATCTTATACCGATTCTCTGTCCTGTGGTATGCCTTAAGCTGATAATAAGAGGTTCCCATCGTACCTAATAAAACGATCCATATAATCGTTACTGCTATTCTTTTTTTATTTCTACAATAACTGATTGCAACAGTTGCGGTATATGCAATCACATAAGATATCGGTAACAGATAAAACACCCGGATATAAGTTGTTGTAAATGTTGAAAACTTAGAAGCTATCTTTCCAAATAAGGGATTTAATATTATTCCAAGAATTAGCAAAGAATACCATAATAGTATTCTTTTATTTTCATTTTTTTTGCTTTCAAAACAGACAAACGCAAGACATAAAATATATATCATCCAATATCCCTTGTCGCCCCAGAATACACGAAAGCTTTCTTCTACTATTCCCATATGCTTACCATCCTCCGAACGTTGTCAGAATTGATATCACATACATTCCAAGATAAATTGCTGCAGGAACACAACAGATACCTGCCTGCAGTAATATCATAAATCTATGCTTCTGTATCGCATTTAAAAATGCAATTGCTAATAACATCACAGGAGCAATACCAAGACTCATTAACGATGCAGATGCCGCTGCAAACATTGTTACCATCAGCAGAATCATCTCACCTATTGTAAACTTTTCACAAAACACCTTATTCCCGACATAAAACAAAAACGGCAACACAATCACCGCCATGATTGCTTTTCCCTGCCAGGGGCATACCATTAAACGAAAAGTTTGTGTATAATTTGAAAAGGCCATAAATAAATTTACAATACTAATCACAAACAAAAAGATTTCTGATTTATATCTGGAATCTGGAAACAACAAACCTCCTATCATCCACTGAATATAATAAGCCATGCCGATTATTATAACAGGTAATATTGTCTTTCCAATTACCAGTGAATGTAGTCCTGTTATTCTGGCAAGATATGCCATAAATGTAATAAATGATGTCAGCTTATACTTTAATGAAACCTCATCTATTGACAGTTCATGTCCGGTAAGGCTGTCAACCTTAATAATCATATCTGTCTCATCTGTATCGTTTGCCATTGTAATATACGTATTATCATCCGCACAATATGCATAATCAGGCATAAAGCATACCAACGTGATAATCTGCCCTAAAATAAGGACAAGTGCCATATAGAAAAAGAAAGAATGACCTCTAAATATATTTATCCATTGCATTTTCTCTTTTACCCATATTAATATAGCTCCTGCGTACTTCCATAGTGCAATGGCAGACAGTATTCCAAGAATAATGCTATAACAAATTACTAACTTAGAAAAACTATACTCTTTTAATGTCATTGGTACACAGATAATCTGGTATAAAGCAAGCATCGTAAGGAAACCAGACAAATACCAGAATCCTGGTTTCATACAATATTCTTTTTTTATTATATCCGCAACCAGCCTCCCTATCAACAACGGAACAAGAAGCAATATCACGAACAATACTATAATTTTCATCATATATCCTATAAGTTCTTTTTAATCGTTCTAAAATCTTTTACAGCCTGAATTCCTATTTTTGTTATTTTCTTTAAATTAATAGAGTTCACGCCACCCTGTCTCGGTCTAAATGTGATTGGAATAAACTGAACGTTTTCTTTTCCTCTTAAAAATAAAACAGTGAGCATCACATTTGACAGATTAAAATTTTCCGGCACTTTTACTATATACTTTTGCAATAATTTCTTAGGCATAAGTCTATATGGAGTATTAGCATCTGTAACTCGAATTCCAAAAATAAGAAACAAAACCATCTTTAATACTTTTGTAACAAATATTCTCGAGATTCCGTCTTCTCTGTGATTACGGTATCCTATGAGAACCTTTTTTTCATTGCGCTGTTCCCAGAATCCTTGAAACTCAGACGCAAGTGTCTGCCCATCTGAATCTGTCTGAAAAATATAATCTGCCCCATGTTCTAACGCATAGAAATAACCATATAATACAGTAGCACCATGTCCACCATTCTCTTTTGTAACAGGAAGTAACTGTGGAAGTTCTGCCTGTAACGCACATAATTTTTCATATGTCTGATCCTTTGACCCATCATTAATAATAACAAGCCTGGAATCCTGACCGATACCCGCAACCACTTCATGCCATTCCCTGGCAACCAGCTCAATGTTTGCTTCTTCATTATAGGCCGGGATAATTATATATAACTTGTCCATACTATACCTTTCTCTCAGATGCCCTACACACTCATAAATTTAAGCATAAATGAAAAAAAAAGTTCCGTCAAGGTTCTCCCTTTAAATATCATTTATTTTTAATAATTTAATGTTGCATTACAAATGCTGCAATATTCAAAAAAATAAATCCAAATGGAATTGCAACAATAAGCATATTTACAGCCAAACGTTGTACCATGAATCTTCGATAGTTTATCTTCTGATCTGTAATGCGTATCTTCTCTGGTCTGTTTTTCCATAGAATCGCCCATAAACAAAGGAGATAAACTGCAAAAATATAATCACAATAATCATCAATTTTCAATGCCTTTGTCACCATATTCATCCGTATCCAGAATCCTTCATAATCTAACGCTCCAAAAAGCTTATTCCAAAACATTGCCTTTGTATTACTGATATCATAACACCATGAATATGCACTATAATGTGCAAGTGTCAATGCACCCATGCCTATTGTTTCCAACAAAAAATTATGATAAGTTTCTGCCGTATTTGCCACAAGCACAATTGCCAAAAACGGTGCAAGATACAGTCCCCAATATGGATTGAAATCAAAAGATGAAAAAACAATTCCCATTGATAAAAAAGATATATATATAATGTATTTCTTTCTCAAATCCTCTTCCATCAGTTCATTCTTAAGAAAGCAAAAGAGGCACACCCCTCCCAATAATATGATAACTAACGGAATGTCCCTGTTTAAAAATGGTACTTTTGCAGCTGTCAGCATTTCCAACATTTCGTTTGAAAATTTCTTTTTTATCTCCATTGCCTCTGTATTACCATAAAACGGAATGCCTGATACCAATGTTAGTGAAACTGCAACTATCATTTTTCCTATAATTCTAATAATTCTCTTATCCGTCAATAGAAGTAATGGTACAAAAATAAATAAAGCAAACTGCTTAAAAGAAATTGCAATCATAAAATAGATAACAAATTTCCATTCCTTTTTTTGAAGCAGTGCCAATATGCCCAACAAAATCCAGACAATGCCCAAAATGTCGGACTGTCCAATAATACAGACATTTGTAACTACCAGAATTGAACTGGCAAATCCAAAGCTTCCCCATATGGAATTCTGGCTATTAATACCTAATTCTTTACAAATCCTGTAAATCAGATATGCGGAAATAACTAACGCTACAATATAAATACTCTTGCCATAAAACAATGGCCAAAAGAAATACGTAGGATCTATTCCAATTATCTGTTCATAAATATAAAGAGGAATTCCCCATATTCCCAATACAATATACATTGGGAAATCATATGTTGCATAAGACACGCCTTCAATACTATGATCGATATAAAACTTCACCTGATTCATACAGTAAGTATAAAAGTTCTGTAAGCCTCCACCCTTTAATATGCTCCCTGTAAAATTAATCTCATAATGAATAATAGACTTCAAATCTCCATAAGCAAAGCTAATAAATGGAATCATCAGCAACAACCCTAATACAACCCATTCCCATTTATAAACTCCATGCTCATCTGTCAGATATGTTTTTAATCGTTTCATTCTTCCCCCTGTATATCCCATTCACCAGTGGTGATCACATAGCCATATCTCGTAGAGCTGTCTACAACTTTATGTCCATCAAATGGCTCTATATCGCTCATTCTGTATATACACTCCGGATATTTCTGTTCTAATTTTCTAAACTTTTCCACATCTTCCGATGAAAAAATGAAATCTATCCGTGCGCGTTGTGGAACACACACTTTCTCAAACGAAGGCTGTATGCCGCAAGCCACATCAATTACCATATCTACAAAATCATAGCCAGTAGAAAGTCTCACCAGATCTGATCCGATACAGTCGCCCCCCATTCTTGCACCAATTTCAATAATTTTAATATTTCCTTCATCATCAATCTTCACTTCCGAATGTGATGCTCCATTCTGAACCTTTAATGTGCATAATGCTTTTTCAACAACGTCTTTCACTCGACTAAGCATTTTTTCATCGATTGGTGCCGGCTCCACATGTCCCGTTTCTATGTAATTTGGATCTCCGGTTGTATATTTCAATGTCATTGCAAGAAATCTGTGTTTTCCTTTATACGAAATATATTCAACACTATATTCTGTACCTTCCACAAATTCTTCTATCATAGCTTTTTTATCAAATGAAACCTCTGTAGCAACCCTGATTGCTTCCTTCAATTCATCTTCATGATGAATTTTAGTGATTCCACGGCTTCCCGATCGATCGACCGGTTTTACGATCAGTGGAAACTGCATCCCCTGCAATAGCTCTTCTGTGAGTTCATCTGAGCAATAATTTTTTGGCGATGGATCTCCATTCTTTGCAAAGGCTTTTCTCATATAGTACTTGTTTGTAGTTAACAAAGTACATTCCATTCCATTTCCAACCAATCCAAGTTGTTCTGCAATATAATTTACAGTTATCATTGCAAGATCTGATGCTATTGAAATAATACCATCCGGTTTAATTTTCCTGCATTCCTCTAATATCTGTTCTTTTTCCACAATACTGATTGGATAAAAATGATCCGCTGTTTTTTCTCCTACCGCTCCATCTCTCCACGCAAATGCATATGTTTCGAATCCTTTTTCTTTTGCCTTTAATATTAATTGATTCTGAAAATCATTTGCCCCGATAATCACTAATTTCTTTTTCATTTTCCTTTTTTCTCTTTTCTGATCCATTTAAAATTTCCTGAATAAAATAAGACTGTCTATGTTTTGTCTCATTAAAAATATTGCCAATATAAACTCCAATTACTCCCATTGAAACAAGCTGAATGCTTCCTATCAGACATACAATCGCAACCAGACTTGTCCATCCTTCCGGCACATCTCCCTGCGTAAAAAAAGTAATCACCTGATACAGAATATAGAATAATGCCACAGTTCCTGTCAGTAATCCAATCTTAATAAAAAAATAAAGTGGTTTATTAGATTGAAATGTCAACATGTCAATAGCAAGATCCAGTCTCTTTTTAAAATTGTAAGAGGATTTTCCTTCTAATCTTTTTTCTGCCTCAACTTTGATTGTAGATGTTCTATATCCCATCCATGATAATATCGTTGTAAAAGATTTGTTATGTTCCGGCATTGCACAGTACTCTTCCACAATTTTCTTTCTGACCATGCAATAATTTCCAACATCCGGATTATAGTGTCCTTCCACAATATAATTATATAAATTGTAAAATGTTCTGGAACAAAACTTTACAAAAAAATTATCTTTTCGGTTTTCACGGGTTGCAAAAACGATGTCATAGCCCTTTTCAATCTCATAAAATAAATCCAGCAATGCTTCCGGCTGATCCTGTAAATCACAGTCCATCAAAGCAACATAATCACCTGAGGCATATTCCAACCCTGCGTTTGTAGCATTGACCTGTCCAAAATTACGAGACAGATTCATGCCAATAACTCTCCGATCCTCACTACACACTGCCTGAATCTCTTTCCATGAATTCTTTGGACAGCCATCATTTACCAAAATAATTTCATAATCTGATGTAATCTGTAATAATGTATTCTTTATTCTCTCATGCAATGGTTTCACTGCCGCAGGGCAGCCATAAACTGGAACTACAACTGATATTTTCATTTATCTGGATCCTTCCCGTTTCAACACAACCTTAATTGTCTTTAATATGATCTTAATATCCATACGAAGTGACCAATTTCTGATATACTCATTATCAAGTCTTACTACCTCTTCGAAATCTGTAATATCACTTCTGCCACTCACCTGCCACATGCCGGTAATTCCCGGTTTTGCTGCCAGTCTGCTCTTATGATACAATGCATACTTCTCAAATTCATCCACTGTTGGTGGTCTTGTACCCACCAGACTCATCTCCCCTTTCAGTACATTCCAGAACTGTGGAAGCTCATCTATACTTGTGTTCCTAATGAAATGCCCAAACGGGAAAATACGCGGATCGTTCTGAACCTTAAACATCAATCCCTGCATTTCATTCTGACTCATCAATTCCTTTTTTCGTTCCTCTGCATCCATATACATAGAACGGAACTTATAAATTTTAAATTTACGTCCATTCTTGCCAACTCTTTCCTGTTTAAAAAGAATCGGTCCTGGCGACTGTATCATAATCACTGGTGCTACAAACAAAAAGGCAATTGCACAGATTATCATTCCAACAATCCCCCCCAGCAAATCCATCAGACGTTTTAAAAACAACTGTCTGTCCGTTGCAACGTTGATACATGTTGTAAGTACATTAAAGCCCCCCAGCTTTTCAACCATACAATTTGGATAATTCGTTTCAATCTTATTCAGATTCACATGGACGGTAACTCCCATATTTACTAACTGATTTACTATCTCATTCCCCCATTCAGTGTTAAGATTCATCATAACCTCATCCACCACATTGGTTCTTACAAATTCTAACAAGTTATCCTTGTCCGTTACAACCGGAATCTTTTCTATCTCCTGTCCTGCCATATTTCCATCTACGATTGCTAGTCCCTTAATCACTGTGTTACTATAATTATTTTTCTCATATTTATCTATGAATGCAATGACATCTTCATATTTACTTACTACCAGTAAATACTCCTGATTTTTGCTTTTCTGTGCTCTATGTCTGATCACTTTCTTCATTAATAATCTCTCTGTATATATACACACTATACTCAAGCCCCAGAAAGCAATAACAACTATACGTGAATACTCTTCCGTAATCTTAAAAAGGAACATATATACAAACATACCCACAACAACACCTGTCACATGCTGAATTGTATGCTTTAATTCCTCAAAATAGCCTCTTCTCAAGACGCCTTCATATGGTTCTCCAAAAAAAACAAAAATCAAATGCAATGCAGCTAAAATGATTGCAAAATTTATATAAAATTCATTTATAAATAGATTGCGTGTTCTATGACGTATAAAATTTGCAATAAAAAATGAAAGATAAAAACATAACATATCCATTAAAATAAAATCAAGATGCTTACTCCATCCTTTGGTTGTCTTCTTGTACATTCCTTATATAACTCCTCAAATCTGTATTTCAGAACTTTCACATCTGCACCATTATAACAAAGGACTTTCTAAAAAGAAAGTCCTTTGTTCTTAAGCTTTTTTTAATCTTTGCTATATATGTCGAATAATTCTAATACCTATTTATATATTCCTTAACTATATCAAACTGCTTTTGCATCAATTTATCCTCTCCATCATCGACTAATCTGATTGAAAATGAATTTCTAATTCAATTTTTTCCTCAATTCTTCCCGATTGCAAAAAACTATAATAATCAGCATCTTTTCCCGTAATATTAACATTACCGTCTTTTGTACTATATGTTACATTTATTTTCAAATCATTTGTCACGCTATGAGAAATCCAATGAAACGCGGATGTTCCAGACATATTTTCCAGATTTTTGCTCAATAAAAGCTTAGAAATCCGATATTTTTTCATATCGAGCAGATCCGCCAATCTTAAAATAATCTGCATATATTTCAAGCTATATGTCATTTCTTGTGCTACTGATTTTCTTCTATACACATCAGCTGTTTTATATCCATGCGCTGCCGATACTCCGACACTATATTTCCATAAAAATCTGCCGGAATCATCTTTGCTATTCCACCAATTTTCCATCTATTATCCCTCTCATTTAAATCCCATACAAGACAATTCAGCATTGCAAGCATGCATATCTGCTCATTTAAAGAAGCGGTATGCAATGGTCGATACTTTGCTTTATTATTTGATGTATCCCATGATTTAGGAACAAAATAGACTTTTGCCTTAAACAGTTTATCGTCTTTCTCCAAATACTCTTTTAACATTGCCCTGATTTCTTGTATTTTTTTCTGTATTTTATCTTCATTAAAAACGTCGAATAATTCCAATAAGTCATCCTTATCATTTGTATCCAGAATATTTTTTTCCTGTATAGATTCCTTTATTGAATAAATTGCGTGAAAAATATTTGCTTCACTGTATAAATACTTTTTAATATTCATTGTCCTAATGATCCTTTTCATCTCTTACATTTTCAAAAAATTGTGTAGATAATTTCTTGATCTCATCTTCTGTAAGATTGTTATTTTTATCGTTTTTCATTTGTATTTCTTCGCAATAATTTCTTACATTGTCTGTTTTCCGCTTTCGAATCGTACACTCTATAAATATTTTGTTGTTCTCACGTCTTGTCATTACTTCAGGAATTCTATTTTTCAAATCAAAGGGCATTTTTTTTATTTCAATATCCTTGGTAACCCCTGTTAAGAAAGCATATTCATCAAAACCTATTGTAGCATATTCATCATCTTTCAAAACACTATATATCATATTGCAAAATTCTAAAAAAAATTTTCGTCTTGCATTATACTGATTCACAAAATTACGAAATGGTTCTTTAAAACTTCTAATATATGTTTTGTTATATTGATACTCGTTATCAAAGGCACAAATAAACTGATTTACCAGCTCCACAAAATCCCATCCATCATGCATATCCTTTTCCTTATTATCTAATTCTTTAATCCCCTTTAGGAATGTCTGCTTTATATTTTCTTCTTTTTCTTTGGCATCATTTTTCATCAAATCCTTATTCCCCTGTTTTTTATGATAAATCAATGTCCTTCCGACAATTTCGTATAAACTCTGTATTTCAGTTCCACATCCCGTATCTGCGGAATGATATTATCATACACCTCTTCTTCCTTGAACTTTCTTATCAGATCATCGCTATGTTCATACACCACACGATCACTGTCAATTGTACTCTCATAATACCTGATCCTGTCTGCCAGATTGTCCATTGTCACAACCTCATGCCCTGATTCTATATCCAAATGGATCTGCTCATCTGTAAGTCCAATAATATTGACAATTGCAATCGCCGGCACATCCCGTCTGATAGCTTCTCCTGCCAACATCTGTATATACTCACAATAACTCTGGTTTCTCTTATCCGCATTGTCCACTTTGTGCTTATGCGTTTCCTGTTTATCTGTGTTCTCTGCATAATACCAGTTTTTTGCGTCTGAGCTTCCGTATAATTCGACATGCTCCGGAAACTTCACTGTCTTGATCACATAGATTGCCTGATCACCAATCACGATATGATCCACATGCATTACTTCATACATCCCTGCATCATGATTAAACGTCTCTGTCTCATAATAACCATTATTTATTGTACAAAACTTTGGAAAGTTTTTGATCAGATACTGTTTTGCCTGCTGTATTGCCGCTTCATGCTCCTGTTCTCTCTCCATTTCTTCTCTGGAGATATGAATGTCCACATTCTCCCAATCAATTTCGCTGCGACGTAATCCCGGTCTTACCATAACTCACATTTTCCTTTCATTTCCTTCAATCTCTTTTAACAGTTTCCCTAATCCCCAAAGCAACCTGTTAAATTAATTAATTTTATTCCCATTCATGCAAAAAGACCATTCGATATCGCGTAAATTTAAATTTACGTCACATCGAATGGTCTATTTGCCTTCTGGAATTTACCATGATCTCAAAATTAATTGGAGGTACAAAACCATGAAAAAGAAAATTTTTGCTATCACATTATGTGCACTTATTGCAGCTGCTTCTATTGTTGGAAGCACTCAGAAGCCATCTAATAATTCTTATGAAGTAGCCAAATATATTTTTGATGATATGTCCGGTGGTTATTAAAATTCAATATCATAGTGTAACTTGCACCAATCAATTATAGGTTGAACATGATCATATTTTTTCATGGATTCAAATATTGTAATTGCTTGGTGCAAATAAGTCTTCGCTTCTTGATATTCTCTTAATTCAGCTAATGCAACTCCTTTATTTGTTACCAAAATTGGAAAGGCCGCTAAATTACCATATTTAATACAAAAATCAATTCCTTGATCAGCCATCATATATGCTTCCCTATGGCATTTCATATTTCCAAACCAATTACTTAAATTATATAAAATCATAGGGTATTTAGCTGTTTTCATTATTCCGTCTACAACTTTATCTTCCATATAATCTTTAAGCCACATATCAAGTTGAATTGCAGTCATAACATTTCCACTTTTTGCATGTAAAATTGCAATACCATTAATAATCATAATTTCATCAAAAGTAAGTAAATTATTTCTTAATGGATTCTCTCCATCAAAATCTGGCAATGTAATATGTATTGCTTTCATAAGCCATTGCATTGCTGTCTGATAATCTTTCTCTTTTCGTTTTATCAATTCACCTTTTGCAAACAGTAAACACTGCCGTTCTAAATCAGATGTATTTTCTGTTAATTTTTTTACAACTAAAATCTGTTTATGGATTTTATCAATTTCTGCATCTGTAACATTCCTAATCAACTCTTGAATTGCAGCGTATAGTTCCATCTCTTCCCTGCTCACAAAAGAATTAAACAGATTATTCTCCGTGCCCAACCGTTCAAACAGTTTCTCCAAAATAAGTCGTCCCGGTTTTTGTGCACCATTTTCAATTCTGGATAAAGATGCAGTTGTACAGATTCCGTAACTGACTTCTTCCTGTGTGTATCCCTTTCTCAATCTAGTTTCTCTCAAAAAATCACCAACAACATAAACTGCCATATTATATCTCACCCGTTTCTCTATTTGTATATTGATACTTATAATATAGCGAGTTTTCAGTCATAACACAACTTTTTCAATATTATTTCTTATTATTTTTCTATTTTTCTGTTTTTTCAAGAATCATTCTATAATTTTAAGATTTTTTATAATGAATTATGAATCAAAATATTCTACTGCACTATTCAATTAAATCATCTACCATTTTATCATCACATCTGCTTAATAGTATAAAAATAGACACGACTATTTATCAAAAAAAAATTGTGTCCATTTTCCAAATATTATTGAATTATTTTAATCTAATTTTCTATTAATTGCGGTAAATAGCTTTCAATCCTATAACATTTCCTGTCAGTACCATATTGAAACATATACTCTTGTCGATACTGGTTATAAAGTGAATCTTTATACAAAATAGAAAAATGTACCTCTCCAAACGCTTCGCTCTTTATTAATCCTTTTCCTTCTTTATAACTAGCTAAAAGTATTTCAAAAGAGCCCGAATATCCTACTGGCAAAACATTGTCATGCAATACATCAGTATACAAATAATAATCTGTTCTATCAAATCGCTTGCATTTATCTACATAAAGGAACCCCAATTCATCAGACGCTTTGAATTCTATTTGAACATCTAGTGCCCCACTATTACCTAAATTAGTAACTTTTAATGGGAATAAAATCTGTTCTCCTCTTTGTCCTATTGTTATCTTCTGTTCTAATTTTAAAAAAGGTAATAAATTTGCCCTCACCTGTTCCTTTGTAACATGTATATTTTCATTATGTAATCTTTCATCTAACTTCTGTCGTTCTATTTGTTGATTTTTCTGTAATTCAATATTTTCTATACTACTTTTTTCTTCAAACTTCAAAGTAATCTTTACAATAATAAATGAACTGACTACAGAAATAAAGTTCCAAAACGTATCATTCAATATAATGTCTTTAATCATTTTAACACACTCTCCTTCTCTCCATATACAATTTGTTATCAATGCAAGTATCTAAATGACTATTTTTTCTGAACTATCAACAAAATTTTATTCTCCAAATTTTTCCTCAATCTGCTTTTCTTCCTCCTTCTGTTCTTGACTCTTATAATATCTATCATTTATCATTTGATTATCCGACATAAAAATAATATCTAACATATTCTTCAGGCTACGATATGTTAACAATAAAAAACTGATTCCCATAAAACTCCAGATATAAAATCCATAAGCAGCCAAATCTCTATTTTTTATATCTGAAACGAAATACAAACAAATCGTAACAAATAAATCTACTACTCCAATAAGCAACGTTTCCTTAATATATTTTAAAAACAGTTTATTTTCGTCACATTCAAATAAATAGGAAACCATTTTCGATTCATTTTTCATTCCTAAAACAACTGGTAATATTGCTCCTAAAAAGCCAACTATTAATGCCACTACTGTATTGCAAGCATCTAGTGCAGTTGATAAATGTTCACTATCAACAAAACATATTTTATTACAAAATAACATCATTGTAATGATAAATGCTGTTCCATATGGATAACACCTTTCGATATAATATTTTAATTTTATCATTATTGTCACCTTTCATTCGGATCCACTAAACGATACAGCTCTAATTTTCGATTTGCATACTTTGTACACATTCTTGAAGTAACAACATTATAGTCTAATCTTTCTCTTTTGTTCAAATCAAACTCAATAAAATCATGACATACATCTTCCAATAAGTCCACAATTTCTACATCCGCATCTTCTTCCTCTTTTATTTTTATCTTTGCTCCACGAACCAAACGTTTATTACTTTCTTCGCTTGCCTCTCTTGCTTCTTTTGCCAATTCCTGCACCTTTTTTCTATCAAGTGTTTCTCCCTTTCCTCTTCCTATACTTATCATGACTTTTCCTGCTACTCCCTGATAAGTCTTCATCTGATTTATCATTTCTGACAGAGGTGTTTTTTCAGCTGGTGTATAGCTATTCAAATTTGCTAACGATAATTCTATATATCTAATACTTCCTTTGGATAACTTTGCCATACCTTCTGCTCCCACAATTGGCTCTATTGATATTTTCTTATTATGATCTGTTCCCCAAAAAAGATTGTAGGTATGTTGCAGAAATTCTTCGACCCTGGAAACTCCTAATGAATTTTTATTCTGCTGTATCATAGCAATGCCCTTTTTAGCATCATAAATCATATATAAATCTTCACCAATATACTCATTATCATCAAGTTCTATTGTCTGAGCTTCTTCGAAATCTTTTGCCTTCGCAGGCACATTTGTATCTCGCAACTTCATTAATTGCAAGCACCATACATCATAATTCTTACTAAATTTGACATGTTCAATTCTTGCTTTTGCATTATTAAAATCTATGGGTTTTCTGATAAGTTTTTGTTTTGTAACCATATCTACCCATTCTGCGAAATTAAAAATCTTACTCTTATTTTGCACCTTCTTTTTGTTTTGCATTTCATCCATTAGCAGCTGATAATATTGAAACCGAATGATTCTTTTGTATCCCATAATGTTTTCCTTCCCAGAATTATATTTTGTATAATACTATTTATAATCTTAGGCTTTTTCCAATAAAACACCATTCGATATCACGTAATTTTCATACAATCAAATCAATCCTATATCATCTAACTATATACTTACATTACGAGCCTATATGTAAGCCATCAAACATCCTCAAAAACACAAGGCTTCCCGAAGGAAGCCTTGTACATATATTTTGCAATTCTTTTATAAACTTTCAACAATCACTCTGCACCTTTTTTTGCAGAAAGATATCCCATAAAGCAAAACATTACGTCTGCTATCATTCCATAAATACTCCTGATATCTTCTTTCTTTAATCTGATCCAATGCTTTTTCACATGTTACCCAATGATTAAATGTAAGTAAAATTTTAGTTTATAATTTGCAAATATCATAATTCTTTCTCAAAATCCTCATTATATTGCTTTGAAAATCTCTCTATCTCCATTCTCTGTAAAACCAATATAAGGAGCTGATTGCTCGCGCTTAACATTGTAAACTCATCAAACTTGTTGAATGCAGACTAAAATGCACTATTATCAGGTTTTACATATCTACCCATGTTCACATGACTACTTCTTGTTTCTTCTAAATAAAGAATAACAATACTTTATGCTTAACATTTTCTATAAGTGCATATACTTTGTCTTTCAGACTCTTTCTTATATAGTTTTTCTTCTGTTCCCACTGTAAATACTTGTTTATATCGCTCAAATCTAATACATCTGCTTGTCCAGGTGTGTTTTTCCGTTTAAAATTTTCTAAATTAATATCTGTAATAAATGCTTTGGCAAATTCTCCATACTTTTCTTTATCCACTTCACGCAATCCCACATCTATATTTTTTTTCTTCTTCCAATTCCATCTATAATCCATAATTATAAGAACTATTTCTAATTTTTCATCCTCTTTACACCGTTCTTGTATATGCCCAATCATCTGATATAATATATCTCGATCATTAGTTTTTCTACAATTTCAGCAAATGCCACAATGTTTTTTATAGAATTTATATATTTATACCAAACACCTTTTTTACATATTGCATATTCAGATACATACCTTTAATAAAAATTCCTAAAAATGTAACAAGCGTAATATATGTTGTTATCATTATTCCCGGAAACTCATTTATGTATAACAACACGCCCTCGCATACTGTCCTTACTTCCTCGATAGCAAATATTGCATATATAATTACAAATATAAATAAAATTATAGGAGTACATATAATAATCATTAAAATCACATCACTAACACTTGTCTCCTCACGAAGTGGATTTGATCTTTTCTCAACATTTTTTCCAAAATAATAATCTGCATTTTCTTTGTTCTTTTTTACACTAATTTTTCCAACAACCGCATATACCACATCTAGAACTATAAATAAAATCAACATATAATGATTGTTCCAAACTTCTTTTACACCTTGAATGAACTCATCCATATATCTTTTCTCCTTTGTCAAACATCTTGTCATTTATAAAGTAAAATATTATTGCAGTTGAGTCTAATAGAAAACGTTTCCAATTCACCCTTCCATCTAAAAAAAATACTTCAAATCATATCCTCGATCCGTCAACGCCATTCTAATTCTCCGACACTTATCCCACATATAACACTGGTTGTCCTTCAAAGCCTGCATCAGCCCCTTCATTACATTTATTTTACCATATCGCTTTTTATTTTACAATATTTTAAATTATTTTAGTTATTTTTATAATTTGACACATTGTAAAATATATGTTAAACTTTTACAAAATAAACAACTAGGAGACAACAATATTATGAATGATTATAACGGCTTTAAAAAAATAGCACAACAAAATGTATTATCTACAGATGAAACCTGTGAAATTCTCGGAAGGACACGCCAACAATTAAATAACTATGTCAAATCTGGAAGTCTTGAAATTTTAAAATCAACCAAAAATGGCAATCTTTTCTGGCGCCCGGATGTATACTATCTGGCGAAGCAAATACATAAAGAACGTATTCGTCATCATCACGAAATACTAGGTGGATCAACCTCCCGAGCTTATCAAGCTGCAAAAAATCTTAATTTGAACCCGCGAGAAATCAGCGAAATTTACGTCTTTTTTGAAGAAAAAGATGCAATCGAAAAAGATTTTTACTATCTTGATACACTTGAAACACCTGACACACTAATAGCTATTCATGCGCCTAATTTTGTCATTATAATGGAAGATGAAACTGAATATTGGTTTGATGGATTTAATTGTGGTTATGGTGGAGAAGGTCCTTCAGGAACGGAAGATATACTTGATTATTGGGGAATACTGGAAAAAACTACCGATAATTTTAGGAATTTCATAGCATCTACTTCCATACTTCATATAATTAATGAAAATAATACCTGGACTTTTTACAAAGAAAAAAGTCATTACCGATTAAACGATGAATTGTGCGACCAAATAAAGGTTCGTTTATACAGTTTTAATCAAAAACTTATTTTAACCCAAGAAAACACAAATTTTCACTATACAAATTCTATTTCAACAGAAATACTCTCAAAATATATTGATTTTATTCCTCAACCTGTCAGTGTAGAATTTTTGTCCCAAGAACGTGCTTTAGAATCCGGTCATTTTTCTGTTGCCTTTTCTAAGACAATATTATATCAAATCATTATAAAGGATATAACTGACAGAGAACTTTGGATTGAATATCCATTTGAAATAATTCCGCCTAAGGAACAACAAAGCATGTTGGAACTTCTTAATATGTTAGATATAAATATCACTGATAAATCATTTATTGAAAAAGCGAAGCAATGGCTTGGTGCAAAACCACGTTGGATCAACCACAAATACACCAAAGAAGATTTTCTCTCTTAATAATGGCACGAGATACCGTAAAAAATGACTTATCAATATCTTTGGCATTACTTCTATGCTGTTGTAATACATTCTAACAAAATCCATGTGCTGTCCCTTGCCTTTTCCTCTCTTTATTTTATTCTATATATCGGATAAATTGCGCAAAAGCTTATTCTTATTATAATAAAAGGCTTTCCATTTGGAAAGCCTTTTATCCACTCCAAGCTACTATTATTCTTCTCCAACCGCCACATTGCCGAGCATTTCTACCTGATACCGGCTGCAAAGCTCTGTTTCTTTTCTGATATCCTCTCTCGAAGACTTCATTAACTGCTCTACAAATACAACTCCATCTGCCTTCTGTAACTGCTCAAGAGCCTCTATACTATCTGAAGCAATCGAATCCGACTTCACAGCACTGACTCCAAGCTCTGTTAACTTCTGCTGCACCTTATCCATAATCAGCGCTATATCTTCGTTGCCTGCCGAACTTGTAAGAAGTATATTCTTTACTTCCTTCTTCTTTGCCTGTAATTCAATCTCATGACAAATACGCTCTAATAGCACTGCATCGTCTTCTTTTTTCTTTCCCCTTGAAAAAAGTGAATCAATCCACTTATCCACTTTATTACGCTTGTCCAGCTTTCCATTACTCAATACTGTTCCGAATATTGGAAGACCCGTGACTACTTTTAAATCATCTGCATCTTTTACAGTCTGCGAAATTATATAAACACATGCATACCAAAGTGCTACAAGAAAAGCCCCTGCAATAAGACCAACCAAAACATACTTTGTACTGAAATAATTCATCTTCACTGCAGTATCAGCCACATTCTGCTCTGCTGTATCCCTTTCCTCCTGATTCATGGATTCATCCAAAGGTTTTGTCAACAGATTAAAATATGTAAGCTGATCTTCTGTAAATACATTTGTCACATTGTTCATATAAGAATAAGCACTATTCATCGCAGAAACAACATTCATTTTCTGTGTACTCACTGTACTATCACTCGATAAATAATACTGTTCTGAAATATTCTGTACAGAAAATTCACCAAACACCTGCTGTAATTGTTCTGTATATGCCTGCATACGCTTCTTAATCACATCTGCAATTTTTTCACATTGTTTCTCTTCCAATGCATAAATTCTGATATTCAAAACTCCAGACTCTACATTCTGCAAAATCACACTATTGTTGTTAACATTATCTGTAATTGAAACCAATTCTTTTACTGCTGTATTCTTATACTTCTTTCCAATTACATCCACAATGTCTGCACATGATGTTTCATCCAACAGTGTACTCTCATACATTGTCATAATATTTCTGATTTCTTCTTCTGAGATATTCCTGCTGATCTGATAACTCAACAAAACTGTCGGGATTTCTTCCGGGTTCAGCTGCATCAATAGCGAGCTGTCTAAATACTCCGCATTTTCCTGATAAGAATCTTCATTGTATGCATACATTGTATATACACGATCAACCTGCTGCATTTCATCTTCTGTCAGGTTTTCTTTTACATTCCTAATCTGTGTCTCTATACTCTCTTCTTCTATTGTCTGTGATTCAACAGCCGCCGCATTACTACTGCTCTCTTTTACATAATACAAATCAGCTACCACACCAAGCACAAGCATAGCTATCACAACTATACGCCATTTTTTTAAAATGTAATGGAATAAATTAACAATATCAATCTGTACTTCTTCATTCATAATTAACCTCACATCCTGTTATTCACTAAACTAAACACCTCTTAATTTGACTCGTTCTCCCTGAAGTTGTTTCGTCCTCCATGGAACCGACTTTAAATATCCATATAAATGATTCTGCGCCGTCGTGTCAAAATATACATATATTACTTATAAATTATCCTTTTTGTATAATCATATTAGATTTTAATCCCATTGTTCTAATCCACTTTATCTCTATATTATTTGTTAAATTCATTTCACATATATCCCTCTTACATAGTAAATTTAGGTTATCCGTGCTAGCCCAAAATTCGCCCTTTACTTTACGAACTATTCTTTGAAACACCTTCCATGGTAACCAATGCAAAAAAGGTATGAATGTATGCATCTCTAAAGGAAAATATCTATAAGGTGTAGTCAAAAAAATTTTATCCGCCACTCTTAAACACTCATTTATAAAGAACTCCTGATCCTGCCTACTTCCCACGTGTTCTAACACTGCCGAGCAAAAGCAAATGTCAAACTCCTTATCCGCAAATGGTAATGGTTTTTTAGGTTCATTAAATACAAATTTTTTTAGTTCCATCTTTTGAACAAGTTCCGAGCAGTCTTCAATAGAGCAGACTGTTAAGTGTTTTTTATATGGGTACAATTTATCAAAAAGATTAGAATCCTTCAACATTGTATCAGGAGTAGCTCCAACATCTAATACCTCATCCTTTTCTAGTGGTTTAATAGCTTTCATAAATTGATTAAACATCCTTGTTCGAGCTCTCATAGAAAAAAAGGTTTTTAAAGAAAGTAGTTTATTATCATACGCAAAATAATCAATTGCATTTGCCATCATCATTTCTCCATTCAATTCTTAATATGCCCATAAAAAAGCTGGCAAAAATCGTCACAATACCTAATTCAATTAAAGTTGCAGATGGAATAACAAATCTCATTAAAATTTCAGGACTCATCTCTCCATAATTATTACTCTTCCAAAATACAAGTGCAACAATGGCAATCACTATTCCAAGCAATACTCCCATAACTCCAACCAAAATTCCCTTATTCTCACCAAAATTAACAAATTTATCTATTGTTTTATCATGCGGAATAAAATGACTTTTTTCCGCATACAATTTTGTAAATATATAAAAATAAATGATAATTATCCCAACAACAATTGCCATAGAACAATATAATAATGTATGTATGCTAAAAATAACCGAACCAATTTTAAACTGACCAACTAACAATATAATAGCACTTATAACTCCTAATGCTGAAATAATTACACCTGGATATAGAAATAGCCATCTCGGACTATACATAAACAAAAATTTTAAATGTCTCCAGCCATCTCTAAAACTTCTCAAATGAGGAGGTCGAGATCTACCATCTTTCTTTAATGTTGTTGCGACTTCACATATTTTATATTCTGCTAATTCCGCCATAACAACCATTTCGCTTGCGTATTCCATGCCTGTTGTATGTAGTGCCAAAGCAAGTATTTTATCTCTATTATATCCTCTCAGTCCGCAATGAAAATCTCCTATATTACTTTTAAAAAATAGTCTTCCGATAAAAGACAATATGGGATTTCCAATATATCTATGAGACCAAGGCATTGCTCCTTTCTCTATTCCTCCCTTAAACCGATTTCCCATAACCAAGTCATAACCTTCTCTTAGTTTTTTTACAAAAGGCATTAAATTTAGGAAATTATAACTATCGTCCGCATCGCCCATAATCACATACTTCCCATATGCTGCTTTAGTCCCAACTATTAGCGCACTTCCATATCCTTTTTCACTTGCGTGAACTACTCTTGCACCTAACCTCTCTGCTATTTGAGTTGATCCATCGTCACTCCCATTATCTGCTATTAGTACCTCCCCATCTATATTATGTTCCTTTAAAAATTTCTTTGCCTTTATTATACATGTTTCCAATGTCTCTGCTTCATTAAGACATGGCATCAATATTGTAAGTTCCATTATCTTTCTCGCTATTTTATACATATCAAATAGCTTTTTCTCCCCCTTTTGATATTTTATTATTCATTGCTCTAACTTTTTTTCTTACTTATATAATGATTATTATTCTTCTATCTTATATTACACTTCTATTGTTTCACTTTCCCTGGTACATACTTTCCATTGGAATCAACATAATATTTATTACTATCTACCCATTCCGATACTGCCATATTACCATTTGATTTCACATAATAAGTATTATTAATCCATTTACTATATGCCATCTCACCACTAGTTTCCAAATAGTACCATGTATTTCCATCTTTCACCCATCCAGTTTGCATATATCCGTTAACATCAAAATGATACTTCTTCCCATCAATCTGCAACCATTGTTTTCTTGGATGGCTTCCATCTTCCTTTACATACCACCAACCTTTATCATCTTTTCTCCAACCTGACTGTTTTTTCCCAGGTACATATTTTCCAGCATTATCAACATAGTACTTATCACCATCTACCCATTCTGATATGGCCATCTTTCCATTTTGTTTCACATAGTACATATTGTTAATCCATTTATTGCATACCATCTCACCACTAGTTTCTAGATAATACCATGCACCTCCATCCTTCAACCATCCTGTTTGCATATATCCATTAAGATCAAAATAATACCATCTCTTATCAATCTGTAACCATTGTTTTTTTGGATAACTTCCATCTTCCTTTTCATACCACCAACCTTTATTATCTTTTTTCCAACCTGACTGTTTTTTTCCAGGTACATACTTTCCATCACTATCCACATAGTATTTACCATCATCTACCCATTCCGATACAGCCATCCTACCGTCTGTCTTTACATAATAGCAACCATCAATCCAACTATTCTGCATCATTACTCCGTCTGTATTCAAATAATACTTTGCAGAACCCTCTTGTATCCATCCTGTCTGTCTAATACCATTTTCATTAAAATAATAATATTTATCTTCAATATTTTTCCAACCTGTTACTCGTTTTCCATCTTCCATATAATAGTAGGCACCGTTCTCCATAATCCATCCACTATTTTTATACAGTACATGAAATGTAAAAATATCACTATTATATTCTACCAAAACTCTTTCAATAGCTCCACTTGTAAATTCTCCTTGAATAATTTTCTCCTGCAATCCCTGCTTAACCAAACTATTAATTACTATTTTATAACTCTCTATCCATTGCACATTTTTAGCATTTATGGAAAATGTCTCATCGTTTGTGCTCAAATGCTGTTGTATCTCATTGACATATTGATCCATCCATACTTGTAATTGTCCATTTTTAACAAAATAATTATTATCTATACTCTCTGCTGCATAAGCAGAATTAGGCTGATATTCTGAATGAACTTGTGTTATAATCTCATCTGTGACCCCAAAATATAAATGATTAATATCCACATTTGTATCTCTATATCCTGGATCATCCCAAGTAGTATCTACATGATACCATTTTCCATCTAGTTTAACCCCCGTCCATAAATGTCCATTTCCTGTCATACGTATAGTCTCAATCCCCACACGTTTTAGAAGCATCGCATAACCACGGTGATAAGATTCACAAGTTCCCTTTCCTCTTGCCAAAGCTCCTTCCGCTCCACAATAAATAAGTGAATTATCATAACTCATATTATCAATAATCCAGTCATGAAGCCACAATGCTTTTTCATATTCTGTAACATTTCCCTCAGCAAGACACCTCCCCACTACCTGATCTGCCATCGCTTCTATAGTAGGATAAGATGGATCATTAATTTCCAACTGTAAATTTTTTCTCACATATTTGTTTGTAGACATATCCATTACATAAAAATCTAATCGATATGTCCCTGATGCCATAAACGTAAAGTCCAATTGATTATTATCCTGATATTTCAACTTGCTTGGATCTACAACATAATTCATTTCCCCATCATCTACTCGCATTATATTTCCTATGCGATACTTAAAAACTCCACTTCCGCCTTCAACTATTACAGTGAACGTTGTTTCTTCACCACATTTTATTTCTTCTGAATAGTTCACAGAAAAATCTAATTCCTCCATGTTAGCTACCATGGACTGTTCTATCGTAAAATCATTTCCATATACGTTATTGCCTGCATCGATTTTAAATACAAAAATCAAAAAGAACACTACAACTAGATTGCGTTTTGTTATTTTATTCACTAATGCTCTCCTTTCTACAAATCATTCTTTAAACCTATCCATTTTTCACTTACCTATGGCAAACACATTCATAAAACCATAGACTAACAGCACAATAGCTTTTAACATAACAAGCATATTACTTAATACTTACACCATTCTAGTTAAAGTTTTCTTTTTTCAAATCATAACTATTTTTTCACCAATTACCCAAATGACTATGTAAATATTAACCTTGAATACTTCAAAATATACGATGGAAAAGGAAGCTGATTAAAGGCATTTTATCTTTTGAATTATAGTAAAAAACAGCTGTACATTTACGAAATTCCCTAAACCATTTAATTATATTCATTTTCTGCCTACGTACTCTAACTCTAAAATCATCTAAGTCAGCCATTGCTGTACAGCCATTTGGAATATCCTTTAATACCTTCTTATCTATTTTCCCGTCTACCATTGCTTTGGACCAAATCATTGGAAGATTCATTCCTACGCAAGTTGAAGCATAACTCCAGCCTGAATTGCGCAAATTAACTTCCAAAAAATATAATTCATCATCTTGATCCCTTAAAAATTCTACTGTAAAAATACCATCATACATTATTTCGGCTAACATACCTCGTATTTTTTCAAGTACATTTTCATCTTTGTAAGTGAACATATTCATATATTGAGAATATGAATCTGCCAAAATATATTTATAATCTGTGCCCATTGTTACTATAACATCTTGTCCTTTATTAACCGACAATCCATCTAAACACAGCTCATTCTTTTTCTTAATGTATTTTTGAATCAGCACTTCTTCACTTGTAATCTGTTTAAATGCTTCAAGCAACTCATCATCATTATTGCATATAAAGACATCTGATTTACCTCCTGCATTTGAAGAACTAGATTTAGTAATAACAGGATAAACTATATTCTCTGGGATTACACCTTTAGGTGTTAAATACGTTTTTAAAACCTTAAATCCATGTTTGATTGCCAATTGATTTATATTATTTTTATCCATAAAATAAGTTATTCTTCCCTGTTCATTTGCATTCTGAAAGAAAAAATAATCTTTTATCTCATCATAATGCATATCAAGGAAACTTGTTGTATTATCACCACCCGTAAGTAAAAACTTTTTTTCATTAACATCAGCGTATTTATCTATAATAAGCTGATATCCTTGTTCTAGGTTATCCACTATCCATAATTTATTTATATACTTGCTCTTAGACGCAAGTGGTCTCGGTCCCTTAATTATAACTGCATCCACGCAAATTCCCTCTTCACCTAAACTTCTTATAATTCCAAGTGGGTTATAGTGTTCTGATCCAAATACTATATACTTTGTTCTTTCCATATCACTAAATCTCCTTACTTTTTTCTATATTGAATTCTTTTATTAACTCTACGCATTGTGCAAACATAACAAAAATGAATGGAAATGCAGCAACTATAGAAATTGTCTGTAATGCTTTTAATCCACTTGCCACCAAAAGAGCAATTGCAAATGATGCTTGAATTATTCCCCAGATGATTTTCTTTTTATTAGATGGTGTCTCATTGCCATCAGAAGTCATAGTTGCTAAAACTAAAGTACCAGAATCTGCTGATGTCACAAAAAAACATATTAATAAAATAATTACTATTCCTGAAATAATTTTTCCCATAGGATAATAAAAAAGTACTTCAAATAAACCAAGCTCAGGATTTGAAGCAATAGCGTTTATTTGTTCTATCTGAAGGATACCATTTTGCCCCAAATCTATTCCTAAAGTTCCCATAACGGAAAACCATATAACAGATGCCATTGTTGGTACAAATACAACCCCCCATATAAATTCTCGTACACTTCTTCCTTTAGATATCTTTGCTATAAATCCACCCACAAATGGAGCCCACGCTATCCACCATGCCCAATAAAATACATGCCAATTGTATATCCAACTATTATCACTATATGCGCTTATATTAAGACTATCCTTTGCAAAACCATACAAATAACCACCAATTCCTTGAATGAGATTGTTTAAAACATTTATTTTATTAGCCACACAAAAGCAAATAATCAATACAATTAAAGCAACAATAACATTGATATCCGATAATAATTTTACGCCTCTATTTACTCCTGATACAGCAGATAAAATAAAAACTAAACTAATAATTAAGATAATCCCGATTTGTACATTTATGTTATCAGGCATACCAAACAAATACTCTAAACCTCTGTTTATTTGTAATACTCCAAGACCTAATGAAGTTACAACACCAGCTATTGTTGCAAAAATAGCCAGACCATCAATCATGCCTTTAATAAATTTTTTCTTCACATTTATGGTCTCACTAATTAAAGATTTTTTCTTTTTCTTAAATTGAAAATATGCTAGTGACAATCCCACCACAGCATACGCAGCCCATGGATGCAATCCCCAATGCATAAAAGACATTTTAAATGAAAATGCTGCTGATTCTGCTGAATACGCTTCTATTCCATTCATAGGATTAGAATAATGCGATAATGGTTCTGATATTCCCCAAAAGACAAGTCCAACGCCCATTCCTGCACAAAACAACATTGCAAGCCATGAAAATGTACTATGTTCAGGTTTAGTATTTTCATCTCCTAAAACTATATCTCCATACTTTGATATACCTATCCAAATTATAAATATAACAAATAAAAACATTCCTAGTAAATAAAGCCATCCAAATTTCTCAGTTATAAGTGAAAATAGGAAATTAGACATCATTTTAAATTCATCAGGTTTTAAAAAAGCCCCTACTATTATTATCATCATAATAGAAAGCATTATTAAAAATAATCTATTTTGTATAATTAGCTTTTTCAAATAGTTTCTTTTTTTCATTCTTAATTCTCCTTTTTATCTTTGTTATCAAAACTTTCATTCTAAAACAAATCAAATCCAAATAATCAATAAAATTGTTCTTTGCCGGTTTACTTTCATTGTTTCTTACTAATTTTGGTTCTAAAATATTCAGTTCACTATCTCCAAAATATGCTTCTATTTCACTTAATTCTATTAATTTATCCTTTGACACCAATTTTATTAACAATTCCTTACACTCAAGTGGCTCAAAATAAACACTTGTAGCCCTTCCTCTTTCTGCAATATTATCAAGTTCACAGATTTTATTTTTTTTCTCATCATAAACACTTAAATTAAGTTCCCTTTTCACTTCCGAATTTGGATTTCCATGAAAAACAAGTCTGTCAATAGTCACCTTTTGTAACCATTTAACAACAATATCTTCCCTTTCATTTTCCGATTTCCATACCCCTTTTGAATAATCTATCTTAGTTGGCTCTATACTTACTATATCATCTGTATCTATTACCTTAAAATCATTTAGAACTGATAATCTACTTTTATTTCCCATTAAATAAATTTCAGCATATAGCATCTGATTATCTGTACGTTTCTGCCAAAACACATTATCTGCATTAATAATTGATCTAGCATGCAAAACTGCATATTGACTCGCATGATATTTCAATGCCTTATATGCTCTTTTTTTGAAAATAAAACCATTTTTTTCATTTGATTTTACTGATTTTCTTTCTTCCCATCGATAAGATACATTTCCTAATAAATCACCTATAACTTTTGTATTTTCCAATTCAGATGCGGAATAATCATCCACTCCATAATACGCTGTTTCATAGCAAAATCCTTTCAGGTATTGTAATTTATAATCAGGATTTTCTATAAGAATTTCTCTGATAGCATCATCTAATGCTAATGACAACATCCTATGATCTGCATGGAAGTCAAAATCTGTGCCTATAACAATTTCTGGCTTCATCATTTTGATAATTTCTTGTATCATTTGAACAATCTCTCTAGCACCATCAGTAAAATAATGATGTCCTATTCTGTTAGGTGAATCTGGAAATCCTAAAAATATTATTTTTTCTTTTTCTATACCATATACCTTACAAGCATTTATTGCTTCGTTTTTTCTAATTACAGCTTTTTCTGTGCTTATATCTAATGAAGAATATATTATGTAAACATCATATTTTTTTATTAAATCACCTAAAATATTACCTACAAGATTCACCTCATCATCTTGATGTGGTACAAAGATTGCCATTTTTCTCTTTTTCATATATTCTTCCTTCTATAACTACCTAATCGCACAGTAAAAATACTATATTTATTAAGTAATATTTCAAATTTTATTTCTCAATCTGTGCATAAAATTTCATTTACTATTATTACTATTTTTTCAATTCTTACTCTCATAATTTATAAACCGTTTTGCCAAAAATAATTTGCCATATATACAAAGCAATCCCTGCACTGCTGTTGCAATAATCACAGCATATATTCCCATTTGAGACACTAAAGCAAAGGCTATCACTATATAAACCAAATTACTTACAACTGTAATTTCAAAGTCCTTTCTTGCCATCCCTAATGATGAAAAAAACGGGTGAACCGACACATATGATAATAATACAACTTGCATTACAAGTAAAATTTCGAAGAGAAATATATTATTTCCATATTCTGTTCCTAAAAATATATTAAATAATTGCTTACCTACTAATAAAGAAACTACTACCCCCACAGCTCCTAAGCTCAAAATAACATTTCTAATTTTATATACTTTTTTATATGCCTCTTCTCCCTTTCCTAATGCCAACAATTCTGAAAATTGTGGTAATATAGCAACAGATATTGGCTGAATCAGCATAGATAAGACTTGTATCATTTGCTTAAACACCTTGTAAACGGCTACCATTTCAACCGATATTTGGCTGATAATAAATACATCAAAATATTTGACAGGCACATCCACTGTATATGAAATATTATTCCATATCGTATAACTAATAAATTTTCTGTCTAATTGTTTGGTAGATGCTGTTAATACATTTTTTAAGCCTATCTTTTTCCTCAATACAATTATTGCTAAAATAAATAAATACAAATGTTTAAATATATCTGTTATTACATACAGTATAACCACCGTAATTAGACTTTTTCCTCCCCTTAACATATAAATACCTAAAAGAATAAATTTTAAAAGTGCTGAAACTATCGATTGGCTTGCTGTCATATTAAATTTATCAAATAATCGTAATATTCCTAATGATGTTCCCTCGATATGAAAGACTATTTCTATAGAAAAAATTGCAGCCAATATAATTTGTAGTTCTGTCCATTTCATGATAGTTCCTGCCACCGGCAAAATTAACCATGCAATAATACATCCTAAAATAGCAGTTATAAAATCTATTTTAAATCCTTGTTTAAAGATAGCAGCTAATTTGGGTTCATTTTTTTCAACAATAGCCTCACTTCCATATTTAATAACACCAACCCAAGACTGAAAATTAACAATTCCATCAACTAAATTCATATACTGTAAAGAAATAAGGAATATCCCATAGTCGGTGTTTCCTAAAACTCTAACCATTATAATAGTGACGAAAAAATTAATAATACTAGATCCACCATTTCCCACTAATACCGTCGTTACATTTTTAGCTAGCTTTCTCCAAAAATCATTCATTGATATGTTTCTTATTCTATTTTTAATATTCATAACTTCCTATATCCATTAATTGAATTATCATCAGGTTTAAAAATACTTCAGTTACTTCTTTAATAATTACCTTACAAATATTCACTTACAGGTCACTGTTTTTTGTGCCACTTTAATTACTCATTAAATGACTCTAAATGGGAACAACATGTTTTTCTTTACAAGAAAGAGCCTCAGCTAATGAAAAGAGCAACAAAGCATTGGCTATTATATAAGAGGGCCATACATATCTATAATCCCGAAAACAACAAGCGATCCATAACGATACAATATTTCCCATGATTGGGGCAATAATTATAAATATTTTACATTTATTCTGAACTATTGCTGACCACAATACCAAGCATAATATACATATGTTCAAACCGCCTCGATATAAAAATCCAAAAATAGCATTTATTATATTATCATCCTTATAATAACCATAAAATGCATTCCTTAACGGCTGTAATCCTTCAATATATTCCCATCCATATGGGTTTTCTACCGTTTTTTCATTAAATATTCGTTGTCTAAAATCTTCATTAGCATGTGGCGGAAATACAGACCACAAATTAAAGCATTTCTTGAACCGTGCCTTAATTATGGTAGCAGGATATTCTTTCAAGCAAAAGAGATATGCTTTTATAGTTTTCGCCTGTGAAATATTTGTATTGCTAAGTTGATCTTCCCAAAAAAAATAGTTTGTATATGTTTCAACATACTTTTCCGTCAATTCATCCTTAGGGACTATTGAATACATATAATTTTCAATCCATTCTGGAAGTTTTTTATCTTGATATACACACTCCCATATACCATCTAGCATAAATACAACATTATACCCCTCTTCACTCGGTTGTAACTCAATTTGATTTAGAACAGGTCCTTTATATATCATCACTACACAACTAGCAATCATTATGCTCATCCAGTATTTAAAAATTTTCTTTGTTTTTATAAAATATATTGTCACCATAATTGCTAAAAAAAACAATGCAAATATCGCATTAGCTCTAAATGTCGCCATTAAAATAGTAGCTATTATAAGCATAATATAATTTTTTGTGTTATTTTCATTTCCCCACAATATTTTTATAGACAAAACAAAAACTGCGAACATACAAATTGCGAAAAAATTATCTTTAAATACCGTAATTGTCATAAACATATTTATTGGTACAATTGTCCAATAGATAGCAAATGCCATAGCAAGTTTACACGATAAGCCTTTTGCCGTCAAAAAAGTAATGAAATCAGCCCAAATATAAGCCATCACCAAAACAAGAATCAATGTCATAAAAAATATATTATTAGTTAAATGCGCATATATTGCCCATAACAGCGTTAACATAAATGACCGCTGCTCTGTTCGATGTACTATATCTCCCAAATGAATAGCATCATCCCATATACTTAATCCTTCATATGAAATCATTCCCGGATAATATATCAGACTCATTATAATACCAGTAGAAGCGAATATGACAAAAAATATGATTTTTAACTTTCTATTTTGTACTACAGTTAATACCTTATCATTTCGTCTTACCCACCAAAGCATAATTTTTTCATATGCATTGATAAACTCATACGCCCATAGTATACCAGCTAAAAATACAACCCATCTTATAATTACATAATAATTACCACCATAAACATCCTCAATAAGCAATCGATATCCAAAAAAACATATTGCTATTACAATTGCCAATAAAAACTTTATATATTTCTGTTTTCTAGACAATATATATGTTTCCTTCATTAAATTTGTATAACCAACGAATACCGTCAATCCTACAAAAATACTTAGATTGAGTGAAGATTCAAATGTGTATTCCTTGCCTGCAGCCGAAATGTATATCCAAAATAATACATATAGCAAAGGATATATTTTTTTCAATATCTCTGTATCAACGAAATGAGTATATATGAGTTCCCCTACTCCTATAGCCAACGCAAGAAAAAAATAGAATCCATTACCCGAAAATTTCATTAGGAAATATGCTATTGCAACCCATTGAAATATAATTTCATTTGAAATATTTTTTCTCTTCTTTATGTTTGCATGATTCCTCGCCATAATTAAGTATTATATTCTCACTTTCGCTTTACTATTTTATAGTATTTATCCATAAATTTATGTCCTAAAAATCTCTTTACTGTGTTCCTTACTCTAGCACCTCTCGGAAACCAGGTAGCTGCATAATGGTGAATTGAATATGCACGTTCATCTACCTTTGCAAATACATCCCCCTTCGTCGGATTAAAATAATATTGAGGATATATAATATAATCTCTTACAAATTGTTTTTCTCCATTAAGTTGTAATCCCTGCGCAACCAATATTTTTGTCACCCTACGTCCGATTGCTAAAATTTTTGTTGGATCATCCCAAATGAATTGTTCATCTTTATATGAATCCAGTACCATTTGGCACAACCAATCATTTGCTGTGGATGCCATTATTAGCCCTGTTGCTACTATATCATCATGTGCAAATCCAGCAAATTTTGAAAAGAGTAAATCATCAATGGGTTTTACCAATTGTACATCTGTATCCAAATATATTCCACCATATTTATTGATTACATCAAACCTTACATAATCAGATACATATGCCCATTTTTTCTGTTCATATGCCTGTTTCACATAGTCGCAACAATATATATCATAATTGTCTTCATTCCATTCTATTATTTTATAATTTGGACAATATTTATTCCACGATTCAATACATTTCTTTATTAAGACACTTTTGGGGTTTTTCCCGAACCAACAATAATGAATAACTTTTGGTATAATATACTCTGCCATTTTATTACTACTCCTTTTGCTTTTTTCTTTGTCGACGTAGAATCCCCATCGTCATAAATGTAACCATTCCAACGGCTCCTTTAAAAGTTCCACTCATCAGCGATGTAGCAAGCATACTTATATACAATGCCGATAAAATATTACGCGTTCTAGAATTTTCCAATCTAGTATTTTGTACCGTTTGATTTAAAATAATATACATAATTACTATAAAAATTGCAAAACCAACAAATCCAAACTGTGCCAAAATCATTGCCATATAATTATCGTTTAAGCAACTGCCATTCGAAGGTGATAGTCCATAAAATTTTTCAAATCCCCAATATGAGTACACAGGAGAATAAAAGCGTTTTGCCATTTCAGAACCATATGTTGCAAAACCGCTTCCAACAGGGAAATACATCATTGCTGTTTTTATACTATATATAATCAAGCGCATTCTAGGATGATTTACATCTTTAATATAATATATTATTTGAGTTCTCCCAACTATCCCAATAACTATGGCTCCTAATATTGCATATCTGATTTTAATCTTTTTCAGAACATTTTGATTACTTAAACCAACAAACACAAGTACAATTAATATAGGCATCAGTTTTGTTGTCAGCAATATTTCAAAACATGCCATCCATGTTAACACTCTGCGATACATTATATTTTCCATTGAAACAAGAATAAATGCTAGACAACACCCCATTATAACTCCATAATGTCCTGAGTTTCCGAAAATAAAACAGTATGCTCTTAATCCATAACGGATTCCACCATCGCTTAATCCTATATCAACAAATAAATTAATTATAGCACCTACAAATGATAAAATGATTAGAGTGCTTGAGACTACCTTTACATATTTCAAAAAAACTATTCTATCTCTTTCATCTTTCAGAAAATAATAAGTACCTATATAACCAGAAAAAATTTTAAATAACCATAAGGCATCTACTAAAATTGCACTTTTCCTTATCAATAGATTATTTGTCATGTTAGAAACAAATCCCAAAAACGATAGTGTAATAAGCAATATAACTATTATCAGATCATTTTTTTCTATTTTTTTTAGAAATATTTCTATTACTATGTACCAAATGAAGAATAATGTTGCCATTTCATCAGCATATGAAAAAAAAGTGATTGAATCTCCCATTATTATAAAGAATAATAGTGCAAATATTATAAATGCCTTTGCACTTCTTTCTATTTTGAATGTCATTTTAATCTCCTCATTATTATTTTCATTACCATTATTCTCTAACATTCATGTTCGCACTCAATTCATTTTTACATGCTTTAAAAATTTATATATATCACATTGAATGTCAAATTTTCACATTTCGTGGTGTTGTAAGAAATCTTATTCTAGTTATTCCTGCATACTCTTTAAGTACTTTTTCCATGCCGATATTCATCGCATCCAAAACCGTATTTTTAGTCTCAAATGACAAATGTTTATCTGCATAGTTCTCTCGTGTCTCATGAGAATATCCATCAAATCCTACAAGCAGTATTTCCGCCACACCGTAATTTATCAAAAATTTGATTGCCATAAGCCCCGCATTGTCCCTTACAGCTTCTTCAGTGCAAAGCAAATTTTTATATTTCGTCATTAAATAAATGCCCTCGGTGGCTATATTTGACGTAACAATACATTTATGTTTAACTGTCTCACTAAGTTCTTTAAATCTTCTAATATTGCTTGTAAAGATATAATTTACTTCTATATGCTTATATTCATGATTAATGGATATAGTTATGGTATTTTCCTTTCTAGCCTCGGCTTCTACTATCTGCTTTTGGTCAACAGAACTTTTCCCAGGAGCTATAAGTATCACCCTTTTCCCCTTTAGAGCCTGTTTTAACTCTATAAGATGTTCCTCTTGCGTTCTTTCTTTCTCCATAAATTTAAGATATAACTCTTCTATATAAACTTTATCATAATCGTATCTTTTGTCTTCATTCATCATGTCAAAAATTTCATTCATATTTTCAACTGTTAGCGTCTTTTTATCATCCAAGTATCCAGCATAATTCGGATGCGCATTATGCATTGCCGCAATATAATTAGGCAATGAATACCCCCAATAATTTTGCTGATAAAAGTCGTTTAATATGTCATCAATAATCGTCAATAACGGCTTCAATTGATATTTTTTTTGATAATTAGCATTCAAATAATCAATAAAAAGTTCTGTATTTAAGTTTCCTGCTCCTCTTCCCATTCCGTAAACAGAACTATCAATAATTAAATTTCTATTTGTTCTTAGTCCAACCAGTGTTTGAGCATTCGAATACGCAAGTTGTATATTATTATGTGAGTGGAATCCTATCCATATATTATCCTGCAAATTATGCTCTACCATATAGAAAAGTCTAGTAAGATCCTTTCCTTTCATCATTCCAAAACTATCTACTATATAAAAAGCATATGGTTCAATTTTATTAACTTCTTCAATCAATGTTAAGAACTCGCTATCTGTATAGCACAAAGAAACCATTGCTTGGACGAATACCTTGTACCCCTTTGCTATTATTCTCCTGCATACTTCCATAGCCTCTGATAAATCCTTTTTATGAAAAGCGATGCGAAACCCATCAATACTGCTTCCATCGTAATTAGGCAACCTATCAATATCATATTCTCCATAATTCAACATCAAAACAAATAATCTTCCCTCTCGCTTTTTCGGAATTACCTTAGCCACTTGTTCAAGAGTATTGAATTTTGTTATATCCTGATTATATTCTTCTTTATCCGTCAAAAAACCACATTCAATAATTTCGATATTGGCATCCATTAATCCTAATATAATTTTTTTTGTATTCTCATGTCCAAACTGCCATTGATTACAATATCCACCGTCTCTTAAAGTACAATCAAGGACGTGCACTGTGTTCATAATTTAGTTCTCCTCACTTTTCTTATATATATGGTTATAAACAGCATCTGCAATCATAAAATCTTCTTGTTCATCAATATCTATGCTCTCTATTTCTCCAACCTCAACAATATATGGTTTTTCCCCTATCCTTCTTTTAAATTTAGTAATAATGTTATTTCTGTAAATATAAAATCCGCTTGTCTCTTCATACAATACTGGCAAATCCTGTGTTCGTGGAATACTATCTAGTTTATAATTGAACGGCATACCATCCTTCCATAAAAAATCTTGCAATTTCTTTGCTGCGAAAGATGAGTCATACTCTCCCCCCTGCACTGCCTTTAACCCTTTTATAATTGATTCTACTGATATAAAAGGTGCTGTAGTGTGTGTCATGACATATATGTCTGCTTGTACATCTTCAGCAAAGCTCTGTAAAACCTCATTCATTTTAGTAGTATCCTGATCAAGGCTCTCTGATCGTTTAAGATATTTTACTCCATCAGGAATATATTTTTGAATATCTGGGTTACTACAATAAACATAAACTTCAGAAATATCTTCCACCTTCAAAAGTGTTGTTAGGATATAATTGCAAAGTGGTTTACCACCCGTAAATTCCTTAGTATTCTTCTGTGGGAGTCGACGATTGTTGAGTTTCATTGGTACTACAGCTACTATCTTCATAATCTCATTCCTTCCATATATCATCAAAATTAATTCGTTCAAAGGCTTCGAGTTTTCCACCTCTAGTTGCATTTTTAATAATAATACCATTTTTGTCGCAATACTTTCGAGCAGCAGCAAAAGCTTTGTCCATCAGATCTTTATCCGGAGCAGCATATGTTTTTCCTTTTTCCTCAAATTGTTTAAATGCATCTTTATACCTAGAATCAAAGTAATCCTGTTTAACATCTTCATGTTTTACAATACGACGATTTCTATCAAGCGTATGTGAGAAATTATGATCTACACCCAAAAGATATATCTCGCTAAATCCCATATACACAGCCAATTGTATTGCTGAATAAGTAACACTACCACCATCAATAATTACACTACCTGCATCATCTGAGAAGCCTATTTCTTCCACTATCTTATTTACATTACGATTATCTGCCAAATAGTAATTAGCCTTCTCTATTTCAATTCCATATTCATATAACGCTTGATATCCTAAAAAAACAGTTTCTTCGCATTTTGAATAATAATCCACCAAACTTCTTATCAATTGTCTATCCTGACACATATAATAAGTTGGACGCCAATTAGTTTTTTCATACATCAAATATATTCTATTAGTAGCAAATGAGCAAACTTGACTTACTTTATCTAAATCCTCTGGTGTCAAGCTGGGGCCATTTCCAATAATAAAACATTTCTCTCCTTTATGTATATTTTTATATTTTTTCATTTTACTTGAAAAATTTGTACTCATATAAGCTTGTTCCATATATCTAAAGTGTCTTACAGTCTTTAAATACCTATATTCTCGCCTTATTGCAGAAAGTATGTTTGACTGTGTCACTATTTTTTTTGCTAGCAGTTTAAAATTATTATTCATTTTTACCCTTCATCCATCTAATTACATTAATTTAATTTCAAGTAAAACCATAATTCATCTATAACTTTCAGAATAATGACCTTTATATATTTTTTCTTGTTTCATTATTTCTATCCGACAATATATGGCTATAAAAAGTATTGCTTTTATCCATTTCTTTTTTGTCATATTTGTAAGTCAGTTTATGAAATGGAGTTTGTTCCTTTATTGCTTTCCATATTTCTTTATCATATTCATCAAACAACCTTAATAATAGCTCATGAGGTGTTGCATTATCCCTTGGAATAATTTTTTTCCATTCATTTTCATATTTTTCAAGTACTATAGAAATAAAATCATGTAAAAGGAAATAATCCCACATAGTATCATTTGTTTTCCAAAATTCGTAACAGAGTTCCCTTACTGCAAGTAGTATTTTATTATTACTTTTGGCACTGATAAGCCAGCTTGAAATATAGCTAGCATGTCCATCTCTTCCAGGCTTTAAGCATTGATAAAAAAATAAATCTGACTCAAAAAAATAACTGGGTATATCAGAACTACTGCAGAATACTGTAGCATCTAACCACATCCCACCATATCTAGTCAAAAGTTCAAGTCGAAGTAAATCCGTCATATGTGTATTGGTAATTTGTCCTTTTTTCCATTTTTCTAAAATATACTTTGGAAATTGAACATATCTATGAATATTATCATTTGTTATAAGAATAATTTCTTTTTCCTTATTATTTTCTAATACAGACTGATAACATTTTTTTACCAGCTCAGGAGCATTCTCCAATCCTTGGAACCAACAAATCCAAATTCTATTGGAATTTTTATGCTCCCTCTCCACATAATTTTGATCAAATTCTTTAAGTTTCCAACTATATTTCTTCTCAAGTTTTTGTTTTGTTTTTAGTGTAGCAGATAATCGCAAAATCTCTAATGCTGTTCGACTTCTGCCGAGCAAACAAAATTCTCCTATTCCTGTAAATAGCGCTCCGCCTCTCCAGTATTGTTTAAGAAGCTTCATGCCACCTTGCTTTTTAAATGTTTGTTTTAAGTTCATAAATGGACAAGCTCCTTTCATCAATTAGTTAATTTCTTTTAACACATCCAATGTTCTGGCAATTCCCATATTAATGTCATATTTTGCAGTCCAACCAAGTTCTTTCAATTTTGATGAATCAAGTCGAGCCTTCGTTGCTTTACTATATCCAGCACTTTCAATAGTATCCGGTATCTCAAACACAACTTTTTTTCCAGAATAACCTGCAACAATAGCTGCTAAATCCTTTAACATAATGTCAGATGCATTATCTGATATGTTGTATGCTTCTCCATTATCCCCTTTGAGAAGAACAGTCAATAAACCAGATACACTATCCATAACATATAAATATGAGTAATATTGTGTACCAACACTTTTTAATACAATATCCTCCCCATTAATTCCTTTATGTAAAAATTGTGATAATGCTTTTGTATCTGTTTCTAATAAGGTTGGACCATAAGATCTTGTTAATCTCGGAATTACTATATCTAATCCCTTTTGTGCTTTATATGCCTGACATAAAGCTTCCCCACATCTTTTACTTTCCGGATATCCTGCTCGCATTGTATTGCAATCAATATAACCACAATATTTTTCGTCAAATTTTTCAACATCGCCACGATTTTCACCATATATTTCATTTGATGAGGCAAATGCAAATCTTGTCGTATTATGTTCTACTGCAAAATCAAGCAAATTTTGAACACCTATAATATTTGTTGTTATCGTACCAATCGGATCTGTCGAATACTGCATAGGATGCGTGTTACTTGCAAGATGCAAAATATAATCTATGTTTAGTGATGCATCTAGATAAAGATTTTTATTTACATCATATTCAACAAATTCAAATAATGAATTTTCAAAACAATAATTAAACCTTTTCTGCATTCTCTCTTTATTTCTTCCAAGAGCATATATCATGCAGTTCAATCCATCATTATTTTTTTTCATAATAACATCTATAAGCATACTTCCGATTAAACCAGTTGCTCCAGAAATCATAATAGATCTATTTTTTAGTTTGTACCATGGAAGCGCTAAATCTGCCACATATTCCACATCTTCTATATATAAATGATTCTCATATACTGTCATCAAAATCTCCTTGTACTTATTTTAACCAATTATCTTTATCTGCCTTAAGGTATGCCTTAAACATTTCAAGATCATCTTTAGTTGTTAACTTAATATTCTTATCTGATCCAGCCGCAAAATGTAATTTAACACCTAATTCTACCATCATAGTATTTGTATAATGCGATCCATATATTCCAATTTCTTTTTCATATGCTTCGTGATATTTAGAATCCAGTAAATCAAATCTATACGCTTGTGGAGTTGAAACTCTCCTTAATGTTTCACGCGGAATATATTTACTTGTTGTAGTTTCATCGTCATTATCAATGACAAATATCTGTTCATTATATGGCATTGACGTTACTGCATTACCGTATTTTGAACATTTACCAATTACATCTGATAATACCGAAGGTTCAACTAATGGTCTAATACCATCATGAATAATGATATTATCGTCTGGATTCACTTTACCCTCCAACCCATAAACACCGTTTCTAATGGATTCCTGTCCAGTTTTACCACCAGAAACAATCCACTTTAATTTTGTAATTTTAAACTGCTTTGCATAAGCCCTAACAACTTCATGCCATCCATCTATGCATACTAATTCAATAGCATCAACTTGAGGATGTTTTTGAAAACTCTCTAAAGTATAAATTAAAACTGGTTTATCGTATACATTAATAAATTGTTTTGGTAAATCTTGTCCCATCCTTGATCCAACACCACCCGCAATAATTACCGCAACATTCATATTAATTTTCCTCCCATATATTTCTGCATTTTAATATTTTAACACCATGTGCAATTCTATCTTTTTCTGGAGGTAACTTCATGTAATCACCATATAAATTTTTCAAAATAGCATCACTATTTTGCGGAATATATACACTTTCATTCTCAAAAATCGCTTTTTGAGGAATACCAAACCACTCTTTTCTAACGACTTCTCTTTCTCTATAGCGTCCAAGCATATTGCCACACCATTCAGATGTATCAAAATCTGATTTTCTTAATAAAGTTTCCATACTATTTAGTATTTTATTAGTATCAAAAAATTTTCCTACTGGAATTCTTTTACAAAAACCCAGTATGATTTTCTCGTATATAGGTCTATCTCTATGAGAATCCACTTGTGTAGAAATATGTGCAATTTGAACCATATAACGCTTAATCAATATACGCTTAACTCTTATCCAACGTAATAATTTATTATCTGGAAGTCCATCAATTGGGAATACATCAATCCAAATATGAGCCATTCTTGGTTGTTCTGCTAAATTAATTTCTATCTCAGATTCTAAATCAACAAATTGGCTCATTGCAAAATGCCAATCAGGATCTGTGTACCTATTGCAAATTCCATATCCTTTTGGCATATCTGATTTCAATAACTCATGCAATTTATCGAAATCTTTTCTTGGTAATCCTAAATCAATATCATCATCCCATGGTATAAACCCCTTATGACGAAGAACACCTATCAATGCACCACCCGTAAAATAATATCTCAACTTATGTTTCTCACAATAATTAGTAAAAACATTTAATGCATTTATTGTTAAATCTTGTACTCTTTCATTGTCTGTCACAATCAATTACCTTCTTCAATATATTTATTAAATAGCACTCAAGTTCTACTACACAATGTTCAATCTCATGACACCTATCCTCCACGTCACAAACATTTCCTGGCTTTCATATAATATTGTGATTGTTTATCTTCCAAGTTTCCAAGTATCTATGACATATGGCTTCCCAACTATATGCATCCTTAATTCGTTTTTTTGCCTTGACCCCTAATTTATCAATTTCATCACTTGGTAACTTATCTGCCTTATCAATTAATGCTGCGAGGTTTCCATCATCTTTTGTCCAATAAAGAGAAGCGTCTTCCGCAACTTCTCTATTAAATCCTACATTAAGTAGAAGATTCAGTTTCGTGGCCCCCAATGCCTCTAATAGGCTTGGATTTGTTCCCCCTACTTCATGTCCATGAAAATATGCATATGCATTCTCACGAATTTTTTTAAGAAGTTCCTTGTCATATACTGTACCAACAAATTTTATACGCTTATCTTCACTAAAATGTAGCTTTTCTTCTAATTTAGTCAAAAACTTATCATCCTTAGTTGTTATGATTACAAAATCTTTATCTGTTTTGCTCCTCATAAACTCGCGAATCATTGTTTCGAAATTATTCTCTGGAACAAATCTTCCAACTGAAATATAAAATTTATGATCTATTAAATTATATTTTTTGAGCCAATTTACATATCTAGGATCACTATCAGTTAATATAGATGAAACCACATCGCTGCCGTACGCAATAAATGTTGTTTTAGGATTAAACTTTTTATAGTCATCTTTTATGTATCTCTCAATATTGACACTATCACATATAACAAGATCACTATGCTTGACCATTCCTGCCTCTGACATTCTCCAATACATTCTTACAAGTTTACTATATTTTCTCCGTAGATCCTCTCTTCCATCTGGATTATTATAATACACTCCTCCATAGCTGTGAATCTTTTTTGCGAAGTGCCCCATCCAAGGTCCAATACGCGAAGAGAGTACATAGACAATAGGATGCTCTACATGATTTTTTTTAATGTAATTACAAATATATTGCATTGCTTTAATGTCATAGAAAATAGCTTGTGCTGAGCCTAATTCTGGCGATTTAATTTTAAAGCAATGTGCATTGTGATAAATATATTCTGAATCAGATAATACCTTCATACCTTCTAACTTAGTTTCATCTGTAGTTCCCGGACCATTTGCCTTGCAGGCAATATGATACTTTACATCTGGATTGTTTTGATGATATTCCGTCAATCTGTCCAGAAATGTTTCATATCCACCATATAGAAACCCCTTAGCTCCAACTATAAATATCTGTTGCATATCTATTATATTACTCCTTATGTATTTTTTTATAAAGTGTTTTAACACATAGCAAATACACTGATATAATCTCTTGCATTTTTCAGTGACTAGTATATTTTGTTAAAATCACCATGCTCTGTCTTTGTTGTGTAATTATATAAAAATTCTGCCATCTTCTTTTATTTAATGTCCATTAACACTATAGCAATCACATTCTACATTATAAACATGCATTACAAAATGTCTCCATCTGTCAACCATCGCTTAAAGTTTTTTTAACATTAAATAGCATACTCATCCCACAAAACCTTTTTCTCTTTTTGACCATGTAGTAATTCGGATTTTTCAACAACCTCTGTCTCATTATTTCCTGTTTTCAATCAATTAAAAGTTTATCAATATCCTGCATCTTGTTATCAAAACAATTTTCATCATTTCTGGCTAATCTATTTCTTTCATAGATACTTTCTTTCCCCTTAGTCATGGCTCTTGTCTTATAAAATGCTAATATAGCAGCCCTTTCTTCCATACCCGTTACATTCTATCATTCACCCAGAATTAACTAAAAACTTTTCTTTACTATATCTTCAGTTTCAATTTATATTGCTTGCTTCGTCATGATATCATACTTTCCCTATCTATCACATTTTTGTTTTAATAATGTAATAAATAGTAACGGATTATAAGCTATATCCAGGTAATGATGTTCTACTGCACATTGAGCACATATTATAATAAAAATTATTATGAAAAACAATCTATCACCTTGATAATTCTGTACTTGCCAAATAATTTGCAATATGACTAAAATACAAAAAAGCACCACACCAAACTGTAACAATATATTCACATAAGAACAATCTAATACAAAATAAGATAAACCTGTATTCCAAAAGCTGTCTGTTCCGCCTTCTATTCTCCCGAATCCCTGCATTGCAATCTGTTTTCCCCATGGACTCAATCCATATTCAACAAATCCATACTTTCCAAATCCAAGTCTATTATTAAGTACATCATTCAGCTTATAAAGAATAGCATTTCCATCATTATAAATAAGGGATAGAAATATCATTCCACCGATTATCAGAAATGGTACCATAACACATACAGCCTTCAATACCTTATTCTCTCGCAATGCACACTTCTTCTCTGCCGGCAATACTTTTTCCAGTATACATAACACAATCACAAGTCCAATACAAATTGTATTATTGCGTGCATAGCACCCGAAATAGCTCCATAACATAACCGCCGCGAATACGCCAATTTCAATCCATGTGATTTTCTCATATCTGAGAATACACCATGCAACAATGAAGAAAAATAAATGTGCGGTAAAATCAGTTGGATAATTGAACCCAAATGAATTTCTGACATTTCCATTCCACAAAGTAAATGTCAAATTCTCAATATACCCCAGCAAACATCCGATCACGACAAAAACGGTATAGCTGATTCCCAGTCCCAGATACACTTTAAGCAGTTTTCTGTAATCTACATTATACGCTCCAATAAATAGAACTGCAAAAGCAAGCACATATTCATCGGGTCTGTGATAATATTGAAGCATTGCCACCGTAATTGTAAGTCCGAATACGATCAGTTCCCACACTTTCATCCTGCGGTCAACCGCCAGTTTCAGGACACCAATCGTAATACCAATAATATACAGTACTTCTATATTCCATGTAATATATGGCAGCATTGTTGTATCCAAAAAGAATCTCGTAAATACAACGCCATAATATAATAAGAACAAACAGTCAAATACCTGTTTTTTATCTAATTTTATACTTTTTATTTTCTCAATCATGATTTCCTCTTAAATATCACTTTTTCTTTCGAAATACCAGAAATTTACTGAAGATATAATTTGTAACAGTTACAAGTACTGCTGAAATAAACGTAGAAATCCAGTCATTCATTCCAAGTACTCCCGGAAGCAGCCACATAATGAACATGTCCATGAATAAAGTAACAACTCTTGATGACGTAAATTTTACAATTTCTTTTAATACGCTTCCATTTTTACTTTTAAATACAAAGATTCGGTTTGTCACGTAAGCAAAGGCTACCCCCGCAACCCATCGCATGATAACTGCCACCTGCATCCAGAAGGTATTATCTACATCCATAAAAAACTTACAGACTGCATAAGTTCCCCAACTGACCACCGTTGTCATACCACCCACTATGATATAACGGATGATCTCTTCATATTTCTTCCACAGTTCTTTTATTTTTTCCATAATATCCTCTTTTTCGTCAAAAATCTTACTCAAACATATTTCATGATACCATAATTGCATCGTTTATGCTATAATTTTCTGGAATATGTTCTATTTAGGAGGATTTTATGACTTCATCAAAGAGATATAGATATTTCAAAGCCTTATATTTTGTGGTTTTCGCTCTTTTGCTCATTTTATTTATTGGTAATATTTTTCTGGACACCAACACAGACGAATTCCATTATCTGGCAACTACCTACCGTTTTTATCTCGGAGACGCAATGTTAGTGGATGACTGGTCACCGGAGCAGATGAATGCTGTCCTGCTTCTTCCTTTTTTTACCCTTTATCATCTCATTGTCGGCTCAAATACCGGAATCGTATTGTATTTTCGATTTTTGTATTTGATTATGAAAGTATTGGTGTTCTTTTATTGCTATCGAACCCTGAAGATAAATGAACCTGCAAAGATGGCTGGATTAATGCTTTATTTCTGCTTCACACCATACAATGTGAATACATTATCCTATAATACCATTCCGATTTCTATGTTCATGCTGATCTTTACAATCGTATTAAAAGAGAATCAGTCTGCATGGGATCATCTTTTTACTGGTATTTTCCTGGCGATTGCTGTTTTAAGCAATCCATTCTGTCTGTTACTTTATATTGCTTACGTTCTTATTGTTATTATTACAAATATCGTCAGAAAGTTCAAGGCTCAGAAAAATAGTCTTGATATTACATTACATTTTCGCTCTCTTGGACTGATCACCCTTGGCGCTGCTCTTGTAGCACTTGTATTTGCCATTTATATATTTAGCAATACTAATCTCACTGAAATTCTTCGTACTCTGCCACACATTATTGCAGAACCGGATCACGACACAACTATTTTAGAAAAGATTCAGAAGTATCCTATGTATGAATGGAACACCTATAAACCAATCATGCGCTGGAGCCTTTTTGTCCTTATCCTTACAATCTTTGACCGTAAACGTGAAAAGCATCGGTATTTCCTGTTTGCCCTGCTTTTTATCGGCTACTTTTTCGGATATAAGAAAGTTTATCTTGGTTACAAAGATGGATACTTCTATCTGTTAGTCAATATGATTATGTTCCTCTGGGTATATATAGGTCTGATGACTATGATTATTTTCAAAAAGCTTGACAAATATTTTCTTGTCACCTGGTGTGGTGGTATGATTTTTGCATTTTGTGCCTACCTGTCCACAAATACAGTCTTTTACGCAACAACTGCAGCAGCCAGTGTACTCGCTGTCTTTACAATAATGCGAACGATTGATTATGCCATTTTAATGTTTCACGATACCGATGAAACTTCACATTACAAAGCACAGAAAAGATGCAGCATTATTATTTCCGGCATTTGTATCTGTTTTATCGGTTTGATCCTGTATGGACGCTTATTTGGCTTCTGGGAGGAAGCCTCCCTTAGCGATATGACCGCTTATAATTCCTATGGTCCGACTGCCGGATTATACACTTCACAGGAGAAGTGGGATGATATGGATCATACCTACCATACATTGGACTCCTTAGAAATCGACTCGAGTGATACTTATTTCTGCGGTAATGCAGTTTACGCATACACTTATATGTATCTTGACAGTCAATATGGTACTCCGGGCACTCCATTTTTCCACTTGGACTATAAACGTCTGAACCGCTATTATGATACTTTTCCAGAACGTTTTCCAACGGTTATATTTTATGGTGAGTACACAAATAAAGACTTAAAGAGTTCTTTTATCAAGGAACTGAAAACGCTTGGATATACGATTGAAACAAATGGAAAAACGCTTACGGCTATTGCGCCGTAAGCGTTTTACACTTTCTTTTAAAAGAATTTTCCACCTGTCAATAATACAATAAAATAATCCACTCCAGACAGGAAATGCCAGATTAACAATATGACCGGAATATAATTTGTGATAACCACTGACCTATTCTTTTCTTTTCGTATTTCATACCACTTCAGAAAAGACGCTATATAAAGCATAAATAATGCTCCGGCATAACCCCAGATCCAGTTCAGATCATTGAGTCTTACCCCGCTCTCAATCAGAAATAAATACTCAAATAAACCAAATCCTGCCGTCGTGATACTGAGCCGATACCATTCATCCTTCTTCACTTCTCTGAAGTTTGTTACCAGAATGTATAGCGGAAATGCCAATGACTGGATGATTCCAATGACTGGATACTCTGCCCATGAAAACAGTGCATAACCAAAATCAATTGTAATCTTTGATCCGCCGTCCGAAAACATAACCACTGACTGATAGATCATGATCAGAAATACTGGAATTGTCGTACATACTGCAAGTAGTACGCGTTTCCACTTAAAAACTGCATTCAATCCGTCTTTTCTGCAAAGAATAAGGATCAATTCTATAAATACTGCCGGAGCAAAACACAGGAAGAAATTAGGTTTGGTGAGAATCAACAAAATCATTGATAAAATAAATAATATATATTTTTTCCAGTCAATGTGCCCAAGCAGCTGTCTTTTTAAATCAATGTACTGTTCCAGCATAATCAGCAGACACAATTTCATACAGATGTAAGTTGAATTATGCAGTAACAATGGTCCTATATTAGACAGATAATGATATTTATTTAACAATGGGAAATAAAGTGACATACAAAAATTCAACATATATGCCAGATAATACGCTTTCATTCCCATATTCGGGTAAAACTTTACAATCAGCCGTTTCGTCCAGTATACAGTGAGTACACAGACTCCTGCTAAAAACACGCCAATCAGCCTTGCTGAGCCATCATGCTGCCACAAGAAGCCAAGAATACGATACACCAGATTATACCGATATGTATTGCTGACTCCCAGAAGCATGTGTGCATACAGATCCGCCTGATAGGTTCCGTCATGATAATTTGCCTGCGCCCAGAACAGATAAGTGAGTGCCAGAAAGTACCCTGCACTTATCAGCAGGATTCCAATTTGTCCAATTCTCTTCTTCATTTTATTTTCCTAAAACTATGATTTAATATATATGCAAATAATCAGAAGTTAAATAAATTGCCATAATATAACGCATACCATAATATACCTGTAATAAAAATACAGCAATACACAAGATATGGTATATCGTGATTTTATTCTTCTCTTTCACATTTTTGCATAATGCCAGCACCGCAACAAGATTTAAAATTCCAACTGCCAGATAAGCTCCCCATATAAAATCACCTGATAATGGAGTATTCTTTGTATATAAGAATGCAAATTGCCCAACTGCTGACAGAAATGCCAAAACAGCCAATGTCATTTTCTTTTCTTTCCAAATGTTCTTCCACTGACTAATATATACTAACAATGGAAACGGAATGGATATCAAGAGCGAACCAAATGGATGCCTTGCAAAGCAGTGCCATACATACATGAACTGAATCCCTATACCATCACCCTCACCACCAAAAGATGTTATCATCTGTGCTACAGCAAGAATTGTCACTGGTAATACTGTAAAGCCAATACCAATTTCTCTTTTCAGATACTTTCCTTTTGTTACAATCAATTCTATAACGCAATAGACAAATAATGCCGGGACAAACATCTGATAAAAACTTGGTTTGAAAAACGCACTTGCAAATAGCAACACTGTCGCCATAAAATACAATAACAGCTCCTGTTTCTTACTCCTGTTATTTTCTTCCATGATCTCCACATATATGAAAAAGACAACCAGTGTAATTCCCTTTACTGCAATCGTCGTTGGATTATGCCATACATTCGGATTAAACTGCCCCAGATAATAATTATCAGTAAGTGCCGGAACAGATAACGGTCCCATAATAAGCAGCATGCCAGAAATAACCGGCATAACCCACAATGCCTTTTTCCAGGTACTGTATCTGCAAAGCAGGTAAACGGTCACAAGATATGCGATTGCTTCAAATATTCCTGTAGTTGCCGCTGATACAGTAGAAATATTACACGCAATCCCCAATCGGATCGACTGTACTTTTTCCACTAACAGAAAAAGCAGATGCCATACAGGATAAGAAATTCCATGATTCAATCCCAGCCCCTGCAGATTTATGATAATGGTATCTATATCTGTATTTAACATTTGCTGCGCATACATAGAATGAACTTTATAATCATATCCACCTGCATTTGCAAACATCTGCTGAATCAACAAATCTGTTGCTTTATACGCAACAACAGTTCCAATGAAAGTCAAAACAAACAGGAAATTCCGACTAATTTTTTTCTGATTCTTCATTAAAAGCTCCAACCTTCTCACGAATTACATACTGTGGGGAATTATTCATGCTAATATAGATTCTTCCAAGATACTCCCCGATCAGCCCCATCATACATAGAATTATCCCTCCTACAATTAATAAGACTGCTGTAGTAGAGCTCCATCCTAATGGGACAGCCGGATTAATACATTTATTTATAATAATATATATCACATACAAAAAACCTAACATTGCAAAGAGCACCCCTGTTGCCGTTGCAATTCTCAGTGGTTTTACAGAAAATGCCGTAAATCCATTGATCCAGAGTCCCAATAGCTTTCCAAATGTATATCCGGAATGTCCATACTGTCTCTGTCTGTGTGTCACTGAAACAGTTCCGATGTTCTTAGTTGTCCGAAAGATCAAACCGATTACATAAGTATACGGATTCTGGTATCTGCACACCTCATCAATCACAAAACGCCTGGCTGCAAAATAGCTTGTAACCATTAATCCTCTTGGCTTATTCAACAGGATATCACACATGTAGTCATTAATTTTGCTTCCGAAATTGCGAAAACCACTGTGCTGTTTATTGGCATAAGTTGCATAAACAACATCATAACCCTCTTCCAGTTTATCTACCAATGAATACAACTCATCTGCCGGTGTCTGTCCATCATCATCCAGAGAAATCACAATATCTCCATCCGATTCCCGGTAACCAGCCATAAGCGCTGAATGCTGTCCAAAATTTTTTGCAAGGAACAAACCTTTCACATGCGGATCCTCTCTTGTCAATTCTGTTATTTTATCCCAGACATGATCCGGTGAATAATCATTTACAAGAATAATTTCATAATCATATTCACTTCTCTTTGTTACCGTCTGACGTATTTCATCGACGACATTTTCAATGGTATGTTCTGATCCATAGCATGGTATCACAAAAGATATTTTCTTCATTGTTTATTCTGTCCTCACGCTCTTAACTCCATAGTAATCTGACACTCCAATATTAATCCAGTGTTCTGCATCTGACGTAATTTCTCCGGCGCCGCTTGTATAAATCCCTTCTGGGAACGAAATTGCCTCCACAACAACATCTTCTCCCGGACTATTATGCAGAATTTCTTCTCTTTCCAGATATTTTTCCATATTTGCCTGCATAGTTCCTGTACGAACCCAGTGCAGAAGAGTAAAACTGCAATAATCTCCCGGAATATGTGCCACACATGTAATTAAAAATATGCTACACAACACTGAAATATAATAGCAACTGATGGACTGTTTTTTCCGGCTTGCATAATGTTTTGTCATCCATCCCGTCCAGTAAATGATATTTCCCATCCATAATAAAATAAATATCAGATAAATCACATTGTTCGTATATCCATTTACCTGCCCTACCGCTCCATAATTTGCATAAATCATTGGTGCATACATGGAGGAATAGATTCCGTAAGATAATAAGGATACAAGCATCGGTAATGGAAATTCAAACTTTACTTTTTTTACACAAAGAATGATAAACGGCAATGCAAGAAGCGGTACGATCAGCATAAACGGATTTATCCACTCATAGATTCTCATAGCCCCTACCGTCAATGCCTGAACAATAGAAAAAATCACGCCCCGCTTTTCTCCTACCATACTTTGTCTGACACTGTTCCCCGGTGCTGCAATTGTAAGAATCCATGCCAGAGCAAAACTTGCTGATACAATAAGCGTATAACAACTCTTTCTTTTTCTTACAATACTAAAAATAACAAGACATCCAAGTACACAAATTAATAACACACTTGTTGGTCCAAATTCTGTTCCACCAATCAAAAAAGCATATATCATATTCAAAATCAACATCCCTGGTCTAACCTTCCGATCTGATGCCAATTCCTTTATGATAATACCCGCTAATATCAATTTTAATGAGTAAGCAAACACATATGCCTCAGCTCCCACAAACCAGAAAAACGCATCATATACTACTGGCAGACATTCTATCTGAATCACAGTTGTTATCACTGTAATGATGAGCCATTTTGTTTTTTCCTGCCCCATAACATCCACGATCAGGCACTTGCCGAAATAAAAATTTGCAATCAAAAATGTAGTCAATATGATCCAGGATGCAATAAAATAAGTGCGATAATCTCCCAATCCCGGCATCAGACACTGAAGAAACACATTGGTAAATGCACCAGTCCATCCAATATAATATCCCTTTGTTTTTTCGACTGCTGCTAATATAACCTGCCAAATGGAATGTGATGTAATCCATGCATGATGAGTTCCTGTAACGGTATTAAAATCATCTGCAAGCGGCGCAGTATATCGTCCAAACCAATAAAAAGGAATCATAAGACAAATGAGTGCCAACACACATAAAACCGCAAAAAGTTTTTCTTTTTTTGCAAGCCATGCATCTATTTTTTCAATTCTATCTGCTATTTGCTTCTGCATCATTTCTTTTTTCCTGACTTTGTATATGTTCAAATTTTGCCATTAAGATCAGATCCCGGAACACACCATTCTGACATATTTCATCTCTCAATAATGCTTCCTGACAAAACCCTGCCTTTTCGTAACTTCTGACCGCCTGTCTGTTATCAGCAAACACACGCAGCATGATCTTGTGAAGTCCTAACTGCCGGAATCCATATTCACAGATAATCTGTGCACTTTCTGTTCCTATCCCTTTTTTTCTTGCTGAATCTTCGCCGATAAAAATGCCAAATTCAGCTTTACGATTCATTTTATCAACATCCCGAAGATAAACAGATCCAACTGGCTTCTGTCCCTCTTTTTCTATTATAATAAACTGCACAACTTGTCCGGATTTTACCTTTGTATCCATCCAGTGATTGTGCATTTCATCCGTAAATTTATCCTGAAAAATGAAATTCTTCCTGACACTCTCCGTATTTCTCCAACGAACAATCCATGGCGTATCTTCTTTTGTAATGGGTTTTAATTGAACTTTACTTCCCTCTAATATCATCTCTTATCCTTATCTGGCATAAAACCGGCTGATCAGCTCTGCAACATATGTAATATCTTCTTCACTGAGATTATAATACATTGGCAGACGCACCAGTCTTTCACTCTCTCTGGTTGTATATTTATCTTCCCCGATAAATTCACCATACTTCTGTCCTGCCGGAGCTCCATGCAATGGAATATAATGAAATACTGCCAACACACCATTTTCCTTCAGATAAGAGATCAGTGCAGAACGTTCCTCAAGATTTTTTGTTTTTATATAAAACATATGCGCATTATGCGTACACTCCTCTGGAATGTATGGAAGTGTAATATATTCTTTTTCTGCAATCGGAGTCAGAAGCTCTTTGTATAAATTCCAGGATTTCAGACGATTATCATTCACCATATCTGCCTGCTCTAACTGTGCCCAGAGATATGCCGCATTCAACTCGCTTGGCAGATAAGAAGATCCTGCATCCACCCACGTATATTTATCAATCTGTCCACGGAAGAATTTACTTCTATTTGTACCTTTTTCACGCACGATCTCTGCACGCTCAATCATATCAGGATCTTTGATCAATAAAGCTCCGCCTTCCCCCATAGAATAATTCTTTGTTTCATGGAAAGAATAACAGCCATAATCACCAATTGTTCCAAGTGCTTTTCCCTTATAACTGCTCATAACACCCTGCGCAGCATCTTCGATCACGAGCAAATGATGTTTTCTTGCAATATCCATAATTGTGTCCATCTCGCAACCCACACCTGCATAATGAACCGGGACAATTGCTTTCGTCTTATCTGTAATAGCATCCTCAATTAATGTTTCGTCAATATTCATCGTATCTGGACGAATGTCTACAAATTTTACCTTTGCACCTCTCAGCACAAAAGCATCCGCTGTTGAAACAAAAGTAAAGGATGGCATGACTACCTCATCCCCTGGCTGAATATCTGCAAGTAATGCAGCCATCTCTGTTGCATGTGTACAGGATGTCGTCAATAATGCTTTTGCAGTTCCGGTTTTCTCTTCCATCCATGCAGAACATTTTTTGGTAAACTCACCATCTCCACAGATTTTGTGATTTCCAATTGCCTGCTCTATATATTTCAATTCATTTCCTACTACTGGTGGTACATTAAAGCTGATCATCTTCATCTCTCCTTTACTCTCTGACAATGCTGTTCAAATGATAATATTGTGCAACTGCTTTATTTACCCAATTATTTGGGTCTGTAGTGACATCACTGCTATCGCTTGTATTAAGTGGTACATAGATTGCATTTACCACTACATCCTGCCCCTGTGAATTTCTAAGTATTTCTTCACGCTGCAGAAAATATTCTTTACCCGACTTGCACTCACCGCCGTGGAGTGTCTGTAAAACATATCCACTGGCATAGCTTCCTATATTATGTGCAACCAAAACGTCCAGACAAAGCAATGCAACAACCGCTCCATAATAATATGGTCTATAGTGTTTTCCACGTCCGATCCCTCGTCCGGAAATCTCTGGTATCAGACACTTTACCACCCAGCCAGTGATATAAATTATATTCAATATCCAAAAAACAATAAAAGTATAATAGATTACATTATATGTGTACACATTAATAATTCCTAATTGCCCATAATTGGCATATATGATCGGCGTATACATCGAACTGCAGATTCCATAAGATAAAAATGTAAAAATAAATGGATGTTTGAATTTCAAATTACAATTTTTCACTGTGATGATCACTGCCGGCAAAATTAACAAAGTTAAAATCAGCAAAAAACTACTCAGACTGGATGACATCCGCTGTGCCCCGAGCTTTAATGCCTGCAAAATTGCAAATACTGCACTGTTTCTCTGTCCAACCTGTTCCTGTCTCACACTGTTTCCCGGAGCTATCACTGCGATGATCCATGCAGCATAATAAGCTGCTGATACTGAAACAATATATAATCTTTGTCTCTTCTTATAAACAGAATAACAAATCATAAAAGCAGATACAATCACAAATACCATACTTGTAGGTCCAAATTCCATTCCACCTATCAGGAATGCACAGATAACACTATATATATAATACCACTTTTTACAAGTATTCTGTTTTGCCAACTGCTTTATCATCATTCCAAGTAAAACCATTTTCATGGAATATGCGAGTCCATATCCAACAGCCCCCACGTACCAATAAAACATATCATACAGAGACGGCACCGCCTGAATCTGAATGACTACTGTAACAGAGGCAACAATAAGCCATTGCCATCTGTTTCCTTTTAACAAATGTATGATCACACAATTCCAAAAGTAATATGCTGCCGCAAGATAAATAGTGATCAAAATCCATGATGACAGAAAATATGTGCTGTAATCCCCAAGTCCAGGAAGCAGCGACTGTAAGAACATGTTAAAAAATGCTCCCGACCATGTCATATAGTATTCCTTTGCTGTGGCAAGTGCTGCTGTAAAGACCTGCCATATGGAATGACTGCTTTCCCATGCACTATGTGTCTTTAAGATCATATTGTAATCGTCAGCTACAGGAACTGTATAATACCCAAACACATATAGTGGAATTACAGAGAGAATCACTACCACTAATAATGCGATAGCCATTCCAATTTCAATTTTGTCCGAATTATTTTCTATTTTTACAGCCAGTTTTCTTACTTTCTCAATCATAATGTCTCCAATCCGGTATCCGTGCTTTATTCCAGTCGAACACTCTTCATTCCATAATAAGCTGCAATACACTGATTGACCCAATTATTCGGATCCTGCGTTATGTCTCCTCCGCCTGTACTTGCGATTGGTGGTGTAATTCTTGAAACTACTACATCCTGTCCAACGCTGTTTTTATAGATTTTCTCTCTTGCAAGATATGCCTGTTTATTCTCCTGCATAGTTCCTGTCCTTATCCAGTGAAATAGTTCAAAACTATTATAATCCCTTGGAATATGTGCAACACAAACCATCATACAAACAAGAGTCACAGCAGATATATAATATAAACTAATGGAAAAACGTTTCTTATCTTCTGTATCCTGTTGTTTTTCCATAGAAAAACGCTGTAAAATCCATCCAATCCAATACGTCAGATTAAATACCCACAAAACGACAAAAATTAAATAAATTGCATTGTTAGTATATCCTGTCACATCACCGATTGCACCATAATTTGCATAAATTGTCGGTGCATACACAGATGAAAATATACCATATGACAAGAATGAAATGACTGCCGGACAATAAAATCTGTATTTGCACTGCTTTAAAGCAGAGATTAAAAATGGAAGAAATAGTAACGGCATAATAATCATATAAGGTGATACCCATTGATAAATCTTCATTGCCCCGACAATCAATGCCTGCTGGATTGAAAATAAAAATCCTCTTGGTTCCGGCAGCAACTCTGCTCTGACAGCATTTCCCGGTGCTAATAACCCGATCACCCAGGCTGCTATAAAGCTTAATGTTACCAGAAAGATATAAGTTCTTTTTCTTTTCGTATAGATACCCCAGATCCACATACAGCCAAATACACAGATAAGCGACACACTGGTTGCACCATAATCTGTCCCCCCAAGCAAAAAAGCAAATGCAGCCGTCATAATATATTTTACGACAGTTGTTTTTTCGCTTCCTGCTAGTTCCCTTATTATCATTCCAAGAAGGATCAGCTTCACTGCATAACCGGATGTATATCCTATCGCTCCAACAAACCAGTAGAAGGCATCATACACAGAGGGGATACACTCAAATTGCATAATCGTTACGACAGATGTAATGATCAGCCATTTTTCTTTTGATGCTTTCAGTACATCTATGATCACACATTTTCCAAAATAAAAATTCGCAAATAGTACCAATGTAATTAAGATCCACGATACAAGAAAGTACATATTATAATCGCCCAGTCCCGGCAACAGGCTCTGCACAAACATATCTGTAAACGACCCTGACCATGTCATAAAACGGCTTGCCATCTCAACCAGAGCTGAATAGAGTACCCGGGACACAGAATGTGTTGCTTCCCATGCATTATGCGTTCCTAACACCATGCTATAATCATCTGCCATTGGAACCGTGTATAATCCAAACCAATAAAATGGAATAACAAGTGCGATCAATCCTGCTACAGATAACACTGCAAATATTTTCTCATGCTGTTCCAGATACTGATCAGCCGATTTTAATTTTTCCATTGCTTTCTCTTTCATAATATGATTATCTCCTGAAATCTTCTTTGCGGATTCCATACCAGTTCAGATTCTTGTATGCACCATGAATACACAGGTGATCTTGAAAGGTACCCTCATATCGAAATCCACATTTTTTATAAAACTTATTTGCCCTTACATTCTCTTCCAGAACATTTAAATATACACGATGCAGTCCAAGTTTCTCAAAAGCATATTCCAGAATATCCATTGTTGCCTCATAAGCAATCCCTGTTCCCTGCGCACACTTTCTGGTAACAACCGCATACTCCGCATTTTTATCTGTTTCCGATATGTGTTTCAAACTAATCGTTCCCATATATTCATCATTTTCGTCCACGAATGCAAAATTCTGGCTCTCCTCATCAAAACTATGCTCCACAAAATTCTGTGACTGCTCTAATGTCATATGTGCAAAGTCCGCCCGGAAATTGCAATTTACATCCTGATCATGCATCCACTCGATCATAAGCGGTGCATCTTTTTTTTCAAGTTTTCTTAACATCTCTTGTCCTCTATTATGCCTTAAACGCATTGATTGCATTGATCACATAAGTCTGTTCTTCCTCAGTCATCCCATTATACAGAGGGATAGAAAGAACTTCCTTCGCATACCTCTCTGTGATTGGTAGTGCCCCTTCTTTTAATCCAAGATACTCATATGCCTCAGATAAATGTGGTGGAATCGGATAATGAATAATCGTTCCAATTCCCTTATCTTTTAAATAATTCATCAACTCATCCCTGTACTTACAATGAATGACAAACTGATGCCAGATTGTTGTTGCATTCTTCTGTACCTCTGGCAATTCAATCAGTGGATTCTTTAGTTCTTTTAAATAACGATTACAGATTTCCACCTTTTCTGCTGCAAGTTCATCAAGATGTTTCAATCTTACACGCAGCAAACCTGCCTGTATCTCATCAAGACGGGAATTTGCACCAACCACTTTATTATAATATCTCTTCTCACTGCCGTAGTTTCGATACATCTTCATATCTTTTGCTATCTGTTCATCGTCTGTAACAATCGCTCCTGCATCACCAAATGCTCCAAGATTCTTTGACGGATAAAAGGAAAAACATCCGATGTCACCAAACGTTCCTGTCATCTTGCCATTATAGCAAGCCCCATGTGACTGTGCGCAATCCTCTACTACTTTCAGATGATATTTTTTTGCCAATTCCATCACATCATCCATTTTAGATGCCTGTCCATATAAATGAACAACAAGAATCGCCTTCGTCCGGTCTGTAATTTTTTCTTCTATTTTGGTTGTATCAATATTATTGTATTTATCAGGTTCTACAAATACCGGTGTTGCGCCATTGATCGTAATACCCATTACACTGGCAATATAAGTATTTCCCTGTACGATCACTTCATCGCCTGCTCCAATTCCAAGCACACGAAATGCCAGCCATAATGCATCAAGACCACTTGCAAGGCCTACGCAATATTTTGCACCTGTATATGCTGCATATTCCTCTTCGAAACCAGAAACTTCTTTTCCAAGTACATACCAGCCGGAACGTAAAACCTCCAATGCTTTATCTTCAAATTCTTTCTGATACATATAAAATCCGCGGTCTAAACGGTTTGCCATAATCTCCATTTATTTTATCTCCCTCTGCTCTTTCACCATTTCCTGATACGTATTATAATCTCTTATATATTCGTCACCATCATAATGCTCACTGGCAAGGCAAAGCAATACAGAATCCTCACTAAAATCATACATTTCCTTCCATGTCATCTTTGGAAGGTAAATGCCTGTATGTGGACGATTCAGGCAAAAAACTGTCTCATTTCCAAGTCCATCCATCACCTTAACTTTACTGCGTCCCGCAACGTTGATCAAAACAAATTCTGTTCTGAGATTCGCATGTTGTCCCCGTACAACCCCTGTATCTGTGCCATAAATATAAAAAATACGTTTTATCTCAAATGGAATATCTTTCGCTCCCTCTACTACTACAAGTTGTCCCCGCTCATCTCCCAATTGTTGGAATTCCAACATTTCTACTTTTGCTTCAATCATCTGCCTGCCTCCTTCTTTGGCATATTGCTATCAATCAACACAATATGGTATTTTATCACATTTATATACATTCGTCTAGAAGTGGGATCCCACTTCAAACCAGTACCCTTTTGGTGCGCACACAATTTTATCTTTCTTATGCTTACTCAGATAATATCCCCACCAACTAAAGGAACTGATTGCTATAATGTTATGTTTACAGTAGGTCATAAGCTGCATGTCACGATAACTTTCCAATTGCGTATTCCAGTCAACAAAATATATCTCATCCTGTTCATTTAATCCCAATTCTCCCAGGTTATCCTTACACCAATGAATTTCATCTGAAAAAACATAAAAAATCGGGTTATTTATGTTGCTTTTTACATAGCGCACTGATTTATTAAAATATCCACTTCCGAAAAGATCTCCATTATCATACATATGATCTCCACGTCTCACATGAATTGCAACGGACTCCTCCTGTAACATTTTCTGTGATATTGTTTTATTATTTTTATCCATAAACTCTGGAAAATCGAACTCTTGTATTAATCTTTCCTTCATCCCCCGGAAATACTCATCTGATGTATGATTGAATTCATCATAATAGATGTTTCCACTTTCTTTCAAATAATCTTTCGGATATCTTTCAATATGACAATCCTCTTTATGTATTCTTCCATCCCAGCAGTTTTTCTTCACTTCTCTCGCTTTTCTTCGAAGCTTGCCCAAAACAGAATAGTAGTCACTGTATTTTCCCCTCTGACCATGGTCATAATAAATAAGAGGTTCTGATGGTGCTTTCTCATGCATCAGATTCATTGCAAACAAACGATAGCTCCCCGGAAAATCAATGAGCTGCTGAATCTGTTTTGCCGAATAGAATGAGCGGAAGTCTGGTGCCTCTATGCCAAATATATGCTTCAACTCATATCCATTCCACATTGCTATCTTGTCATATGGTGCTGTGTCAATATAACATTCATCGTGATTGTTATTTTTTATATTTAAATAAAATGCATATTTAAACATCTGACTTCCAAGTCCACCTGCCATTGCAACTACTTTCATTATTTTCTCCTTTTTATAAATCCCTTTGCCGTTTCAAGAACATAGTGAAACTCTTCTGTACGCCCAAATACCACAATTACACCTGCTGCCATAACTCCAATGCTTATAAGCGCACCCAATACCAGATTTAATATTGTATATGGTGTATGAACAAATAAGAATAACCCATAACTGACTGCCGCAAATGCAACCGTCAAGATCAAATATTTTGCGTATAATAAATAGTATTCTCCAATTTTTTTATGAAAAATATGATGATAAACCACACCCGGCATCGCAATCGTGTTTGCAATTGTACTGACCGAAGTTCCCAAAAACACACCAAATACGCCAAAATTCAAAACTTTGCATAAAAAAATCGAAACCACAAGATTGATTCCACCCTCAATCAATGAAATGTATTTATATAGCGGATAGGGATTATACATTCCTGCCCCATTTATAAAAACTCCTGCTGCCTCCAGAATATATCTTGAAAACATATTAAATACAAGCACTGCAAGTATCCAGATTGACCAGACATATTTTTCTCCCATCCAGAATTTGATGAATTCACTTGCCAATGTAAAAGTTGCCACTGACGTAAAACCTGTGATAAGGAAATTAATAAAGAAAAGATTTTTAAATAACGTATATGATTTTTCCTTCGTTTCAGTCACAAGATAGTTACCCACATTTGCCTTCATATTGGATAACATACTGTTAAATGTCGTATTTACCATATTTATAATGGTTGTATAGTTTCCATAAATTGTAACAGCACCAAGTCCGACAAAATACGTTAATAACATATTATCCGTTCCAAAAACAGCAAATCCGGAAATACTCATCATAAAAAGTGCTTTTACATTTTTTACCAGCGTATCTTTGTACTCTTTTGGTAATGGTTGTACATTCTTTTCGCGCAAATATGGGTAATCCCGATCAGATTTCAAAAGGAATATCAAATTGATGCTCACTGTTGCAATCACCTGTATCAACAGATATACAACATAATTCTGATAACGAAGCATTGTAATAATCTGCAGCGAATATGAAATAATATTTACGACCGTTGTTACGTTATTGATCAGATAATCCTTCTGATTTGCGCTATATAGACTCCTCCTGTATGCCATAAAATAAGACATTACTGAATTGGCAAGGAAAATCAGATAAATTTTATATACATAATTATAATCAATATCCTGAGTAATCAAGAATTTCAAAAAAGGAATGACACAAAGCCCTACAATACAAACTGCAAGTCCGATATACCTGTATAATTTCTGATAAAGACGCATGATGGACTTAATACGTTCTTCATTATTCTCTGCCAGTGGTTCATACAGACTGAAATAGATTGCATTACCCACTCCAAGTTCCATCAGGCTCAACATTGATATCACACTTGTAAGCAATCCGTTTAACCCCAGCAGTGTATCGCCCAAAGTCGATACGAAAACCCTTCTGGATACAAAGCTGAGAAGGGTAATTACAATCGAATATATCATTTTTGAAACAATATTTTTTAGTGCACTCTTTTTTCTCATTCAACTTCCTCAATGATAGAACAACTTTGTTAATTTTACAGTTGCCCTGCTGTCTTTTTTATTTCCAAATATAATAATAAGATCTTTATATAAAAACTCTTTCAGATTGCTCATCAGGCTTCGATAACATCTATTTGCAATCATTGGACCAAATTTTTTCTGGTAAAAAAATCTCTTACAGGTTTTAAAATATCCAACGCTTACAAATTTATCATTTTGATTTGAAGTCACAGATGATTCATTTCGTCTGTAATTAACCGTAATCTCGTTCAAACCATAAAACTTCACTCCGTTGCGCAACATCTTAAGCCACATAGGATAATCTTCCATATAGATGTAATTTTCATCAAATCCTTCCATGTCCATAATCAACTTCTTTTTATAAAAAGCTGTCGGTGCATTTAAAATATTATCATTCAGCAATCTTTGATACTGTTCTCCCGCACTCAGTTCAAAAAAATCTAACGGGAAAGGCATCTCTCCAACAACACCTTTGCTATTAAATGCCTCCATTCTTGAGAAAACAATGTCCCAATGATTTTTTTCACATATATCCAGATTTTTCTGTATACACTCTTCTCTCAGAATGTCATCCGCAGCTATAAGCTTAATGTAACTGCCTTCACACAGTAAAAGTCCCTGATTCGCATTGTTTGGGATTCCACGATTCACCTCATTAATATGAGTCTTAACAGATTCAAATCTTTTTCCATTCTTCTGTATCCATTCCTCTGCGATCTTCATTGTCTGATCTCTGGACCCATCATCACTGAGCACCAGCTGTATTCTTTCATATGTCTGATTCTTTATACTGTCAAGTGTCTCTATAATGTACCGCTCTGAGTTGTAAGAAATCACTAAAACACTTACTAATTCCTGTTGTGCCATTTTTTAACCTTTCCGACCTATCTTCCTCCAAGAAGAACAGACTCAACTTTCGGGCATAATTTATACAAAATCCACTGTAAACCATATGCACAAACCAAAGTTGCCACAAGCATGAATACATACATGATCAGATTATTCATATATGTTCCATAAGTACGTGCATGCCAGTCTCCTAGTTTTCCATAGATCTGTGGCTGTAATATCCATCTTAATGGTATGTGGATACAATACAAAAAGAATGGTGTATGAACCGTAATCCATCTTGGTGCAGGGAATGCAGATACAAGATACAAACATAAAAATATCATAAATACTGCTGCCATACGCACCAGAAAATTATCAAATTTTAAATACCATGCTACCCAGCAAAATAACCCATAAACTAACATTGCAAGCACTGTAAGATACTTTTTGTTATCCTTTGTATTACCATGAACTGCCAGCATATTTTCAAACCATTCCCGATAGTTTACTGCCACAAAAGCACCAATCAAGTATACAGGAAACCAATATATAAAGGAATAATAATTAATCTTGCTATACCAGATAAATACGATCAATATCAATGTAAGCGGATAAAAAATATACTTCTTTTTCACAATACGATAAATAACCGGAGCGATGATCACATATGTCATTAGTCTCACCAGATACCACAACGGTCCTATTCTCGGTTCATATAAAGCCTCCCATCCCGGAAGATAACAAAATACCAATGACCGCAAAAAACCTATTATTGAAAAATGAAACTGTCCAAGTGCAATCAATTCAAAATAACCGATAATATTCCAGATTAAATATGGAACCAACAACGTTCTTACCCTTTTTATTAATTTCTCTTTGTATTGTCCTTTGTCATAATTACGAAACAAAAAATACGCAGATGCAAAAAAGAAATATACCATAGTTGGAATTGCCATATACTGAATAAAGGATATAATGCTTGTGCATAAATCATCCTCCCACTCATAATACGCAACAATGTGTGTCATACTGACAAAGATTGACAAAATCATCATTATCCATCTCATTTTATCAGAAGTAATCTTATTCATTCATCTGCTCCATTCTTTGTATACTTTTATTTTATCCATTAACGACGGATTATTTTTTTGATAACAGCCTTTATTTTTCCTGACAAAGACTGGCTCTTTACCATATCTACAAAAATCCATTTACTTTTTTCACGAATGAGAATTTTCCCCGGCATTGGAAGATTCCAGTCTTCCGGCCAGCAATAAGACGGTGGCAACACTTCATAATTGTCATGCGTCCAGACATAATGATTGATATGAGATTCATCATGCCATAAAGCAAGTTCCCCATTCTTCTTGTCCACATCAATATTATGTTTTAATTCTTCCATCAACTGAATAAACGCCTGTGCGCGTCCCCCATTCACACCGCCACATACATAATATTTTCCCTGTCCCTTGGGAATATATGCTGTACTTTTAGGATTTCTGTCATATGCAAACTGCTTATTTGTCTTGTTATAATATCCAGGATGCTGCACTACGATGATATCTTTCTTCTTTGGAAGAAATTCCTCTTCCGTAATGGTATCAAGCGCCTGACAATTAGCATTCATAAAGAAAATATAATCGTATTTTTCCAATTCTGCTTTCTGTCTCAAAAACATATGAAACCTCATCAGTGTATTATCCGGCCAGCCTAACGATTCCTGATAAAATTTATGAATCCTCAGATTTTCTTTTTCCATGTAAATTTCTGCCGCATCTGTGAACACATAATAATGTTTTTCACAATCTGGCAAAAAATATTTTTCATAGCTAATATAGAAATCTTTCCAAAAAACATCATATTTTCCAGTGCATATATATAAGACTGCTACTTTATTCATATCTGACTCCTTCATGAAATTCCTGGGATTTTTATCCATCCTTTACACCAGATATCCGGCGTTTCTGAATTATTAAGCCACTTATCAGGGGCGATCACTATCTTATCTTTATGTGAATTAAGCCATGCCGCCCACCAGCTAAAAGAACTGTTAGCTATAATATTAGAACGGCAGCAGCTCATCAGTAATAAATCATACCAGTTTTCATAGTGTTCAAATTCATTTTGCGGAATAAATACTATATTCTCACCTGCAAACTGTTCTCTTACCCACGCTTCATCATTGGAAAAAATATAGTAAGTTGGTTGTTCTATCGTTTTTGAAATTTCTTTCATTGCCTTTTTATAGTAATCCAATGTACATATATTTCCATACATGTCCGATGTATTCAGATAATCTCCCCTTCTTATATGAACGGATACTGCATTGTCACATTCCAGCAACTGTTTCATCCAGTATATAAGCCCTTGATCCTTCACTTCAGGTATATATATATGACGAATATCTTCTGTGATATTGTCAAAATACTTTTCTGTCTGCCAATACCCATTCAATGTTCCTGATTTAACCTGTAACGCACTTACATCAAATGCAGCATCTTCTTTTTCTTCCACATAAAAGAATTCTTTATGCATCGTTTTCCCGGTTAATATATTGAGTAATTTTTTTACTTTCTGATTCCATCTTGACATGCCCTCAGAATATTTTTTGTCCTGTTTTACAACAGCTTTTGGAAATACTTTTGTCAATTCAAAAGGTACTGAATGATTTTTATACCAATTTAAATTTGCATAGACATTTTTTCCCTGCCCCACCAGACTTCTATAATAAGCATATTGGAACATCTGATTTCCAAGACCGCCCATAAAACGTACATAAATCTTTCTTCCCATGTGGTGACTCCTTATTTCTTAAGATAATACCATCTTGCAGCCCAGGAAGGTATTAAGAATTTCATAATTTTTTTTAATTTATCTTTACGGGCAAACTTTTGATATAATTCTTCATAATTTCTTTTAGATGCAATTGTAACCCTCATAAAATTTTTTGCATCCATATTCTTCAAATATTGATTTTGAAGATAGTTTGGAAAATTTTTTTCCATATAATCCACCAGTTTATCCTGCAGTTTACTATCCGGTTCTGCCATATTAATTCTGCTCATCACAAGTATCATGATCTTCCAGACTGCAAGATACTCAATCTGATCTCTGAATTTCTCTAATGCACCTTTTTCCTGATAATATTGAAGTATGCTGTCAAAAATATCCAGCATCTCCATATTACGCTGCACATTACTATCACTCATAATTGAACCTTTTCGCTGTAAATAATAGTAAAGTACATCATCAATAAATAAAATTCGTTTCGCTTTCAAATAAAATTTGAGTGCAACATCGAGATCCTCAAACCATTTTTTCTCCTGATATCGAATTCCATCATCAAACAAGCTGCGTTTATACAGCTTATTCCAAGCTGCCGGAAACGTCTGTATCAACTCCGGGCTTTCTTCCAGTGTTGTATCTTTTTTTTGTGGTGGCTGCACCTGCAGAATTTGAAGTTTTTCCCCTTTTTCATCCACTACATAAGTATTAAAATAAATCATATCGTATTTATCATTTGCTGTCACTTTTGCTAATGTTTCCAACGCATGTGAATCCAGATAATCATCACTATCTACAAAAAGCCAGTAGTCTCCACTCGCGTATTGCATTCCTGTATTTCTTGCTCCACCTAAACCTTTGTTTTCCTGGCAGATAATTTGAATATTTTTCTCTGGATATCTCTTCTTTATGTTCTCCGCAATCTCCTGACTTCCGTCTGTTGCTCCATCAATAACAATGATAATTTCATAATCGTGATAATTTTGCTCTACAACAGATAACAGACATTTTTCAAGATATTGCTCAACATTATATACTGGAATGATAATGGAAAACTTCATTTTCTACCCCTTTTCGACATATCTAATATTTTTTATGATATAACTCATACCATTTATTCATAACTTCATCCATTGCAAACTCTTTTTCCACGAGTTCTTTCGATGCATGTCCCATCTTTAATCGTTGTTCTTTTGTTACACTCATTAACTTCAACATAGCTGCTGCCAGTTCTGCCTCATTTTGTTTTGGCACCAGATAACCATTTACACCTTCCATAACGACTTCATCACACCCACCAACATTCGTTGATATCATAGGCAGTCCAACAGCCGCTGCTTCCTGCAAAACCAGTGGCAGTCCCTCATAGTTAGAGGAAAGCACAAACCCATCCGCTGCATTTAACAAAGATGCCACATCATTTCTTCGTCCTAAAAGCTTCACTTTCCCCTTCAATTCATCATTTGAGTGAAGAAATTCTTCTATTTGAGACCGTGTATTCCCCTCACCTGCGACAAGAAGTTTCCATGCCGTATTCTTCCTGTTTACCAGTTTCAATGCTTCCAGTAAATTTTTATGATTTTTCTCAGGAGACAATCTTCCTGCTATCATCCAGTTGAAATCTTCCTCTGACAGCGCAAGTTTTTCACGATATTCTTTTCTGATCTCACTGCTTGTACAATATTCCGATGTACTTAATCCATTGTACACCGTCAGTACTTTTTCCTTTTTCACAGCACCTGCTGCCAACATCTGTTTTTCAAGCGCCCGACTTACACACGTTGTATAGTCTTCTTTATTATCCGTATAACGGTATAGTAATGCTCTTTTTCCCAGAAAATCTTCCTCTCCATGCACTGTATTGATTAATAAACTCTGTGGCAATGTGTTTTTAAATACTCTTGCAAAAAGATTTGCATGTATCATATGTGTATGTATGACATCTGGCTGATAATCTTTTAACAATTTCTTATATTTTTTTATTGCGTAAAAATAATTACCATTTTTTTTCAGATCTAATGAAGTAAATGGAACTCCCATACTGTTTAATTCCTGTATAAAGCCCTGATATTCTGACTTTATAACAGATACCACCTGTACATCATCCTGTGTATATTCTTTGACATAATGCACCATGCGCATCAATTGTGTCTCTGCACCACCAAAATCCAAGTCTGTAATCATGTATAATATTTTCATAATTCACCTCATTCTTCTGCTGCTTTTGTCTCATCCACTATTTTTACCGGAATCAATTTTTTTTCGTTTGCCATACAATAAGCAATCGCAAATACTCCAACAATCAGACTCCTATGTCTCATCGCAGTACCTGCGTTTGAAACTCCCCATGCAAAAATCCCGATAACAATCAGACAAACTGCATATGCTGCAAAAACATACTTTCCTTTTTTATTATAATACGCATCTTTTATAGTCAAAAAAATAATAACAGCCGTTGGCACAGAATCAACTATGAACGCAAATATATATTTCAAACTCGTTGTGCTTCCTGGAAGAGGTGAAAATACAAAAAAGAACATCCGAATTATCGTCCAGAAAATAAGTTCCACACCATTATTTACCTGTATATTCATCAAATAATCAGAATCCCCTGCTGCAAATTCCTTTGATGTAATACTTTCAATACTAAGATTGGTCGGTAAATATGCCATAATCAAATTACGATAACTTGAAAAATTCAATAAAATAATAGCTGCAATGCCAAGCAGTAAAACAAAAATTGTTTTTGCCTGAAATGCAAACCTTTGAGTTCCAACATCCCAAAAAGCATAAATGAGTGCAAAGCCGATCCATAATCCAATGGATGCAGAATGCAGGATAATCGCCGGAAATGTTACAACGAATGCCATAATAAGACTTATAAACAGCTTCTTTTTCATCCATTTAAGGCAAAGATAAAAGCCCCATGTATCCAAAAATATCATGATACTTTCTCTTAACAAAATACTGCTAATACAAATATAATTTGGAAGCAGCGCAAGGTATGCCATAATGAATATTACACATTTTTCTTTTACATGAAATAATTTGCATGCAGCTAGTACAACAAAAACAACCCCTACCCAGCAAAGTATATTGACGTACTGAGCAATCAAACGATTTTTTCCAAATATTTCATAAATGTCTTTTATAATATAAGGATAATAAGTTGTAAAGTGACTGTAATTTCCCTCATAATATTCTACCGACCGAATATAAAAACGCTCTGTATCATCTCCACTATGTAAAATTGTAAATAAACTACTTCCATAAATATCAATAAACATAATCCCGACTCTTGCCGCATATCCCATCGTCAACAAGCCAAACATCAGCTTATTATTTGTTTTTTTTGCAAATATATATATAAGCAAAATACTGGTAAATCCAATCATTTGTATTGTGACAAGATCCGGATGTATATCTGTCCAGCCAAAAACTGAACACACCCCTATCGCCACACATTGTATCAAAAAAAGAATTAAAATTCCTATCATTCAAACCTCTTATTCTATTCTTCCATCATTTCACGATACCATCTCTGGAATACAAATAGTGTCCATATTTCGCTCTTGCGGTTTTTTCTGCCACTCAAGTGTTCATCAATAATATTTTTTATATATTCGTAATTAAAAATACCCTGTTTATCCAGTTCTTCAGCATTTAAAAGATTCATCATTTCATCTTTTAATTCATTTCTAAACCAATAATCCAATGGAACAGCAAATCCGGATTTTGGATATTTATCAAAATCCTCTGGTAAAATATCTTTAAATGCATCCTTTAAAATACATTTCAAATTCCTGTCTTTTATTTTATAAGAAGATGGTAACTTCATTGCAAATTCGACAATTGCTCTGGACACTAACGGAGTTCTTGTCTCAATGGAATTCAACATGCTCATTCTGTCTACTTTTGCAAACATATCGCCTTCAAGTACTACTTTTGCATCTAATTTTTGTGTTTTTGTCACTTCGTCTGCCTCTGAATCCTCATGATAAATTTCATGTATAAAATCCATACAGTTAACATCATAAAATGAATCTTTTAACAATTCCCTACGTTCATTTTCTTTAAATCCAAGGCTCATCAATGCTACTCGCTGTTCAAATATATCTTTTTCAGCATTATCAATTACTTTTCTGACTTTTCTGGTAATTGTTCTATTATCTGGCAGATGATAAACAACTGGTTCTATTATATATTTCCTTAATGCTTTTGGTATTTTTTTATATTTTTTGCTGTAATAATCAATGAGATATTTGCTATATCCCATAAACATTTCGTCTCCTGCATCGCCTGTAAGTACAACCTTAGCATAACCTGATGTAAACTTTGATACAAAATAAGTTGGGAGTACAGAAGAATCAGCAAACGGTTCATCCATTTTTTCTAAAATATCATCTAACATATCCAGAGCTTCTTTATAATCTAAAACACTGGTATGATGATTCGTTTGATTCAATTCAGCAACCAGTTTTGCCCTGTCTCTTTCATCATATTCCTTTTCATTAAAGCCAATTGTGAAAGTTTCTACTGGCTGATCAGATAGTTTAGACATTAATCCAACAATAATACTTGAATCAATCCCTCCACTCAAAAACGCTCCTAAAGGCACATCACTGACCATTCGATCTTTTACTGACTGCTCTAACAACTCATATAGCTGCTTTTTTGCATCTTCGTAGGATAATTCATTCTGCGATATTTTTTCTTCTGGAAATCTCCAATAACATGTTTCCTTTACATTTCCATTCAGCTCGATTTCTAATGCATGTCCCGGTTTCACCTTGTATACATTTTCAAAGATGGATAGTGGAGCCGGAATATATGTCAATTGCAAATACTGATTCAAAGCCCTCTTATCAATCTTTTTTGAAATCAGCTTTGTTTCAAGTAAACTTTTTAATTCAGACCCAAAAATGAAATAAGAGCCATCCTTATAATAATAGAGTGGCTTCTCTCCCATGCGGTCTCTCGCAATAATTACTTTATTCTTTTCTGAATCAAAAATAGCAACTGCAAACATTCCGTCTAAATAGTCAAATGCTTCCATTCCATACTGTTCATATGCATGAACAATCACTTCTGTATCCGTTGAAGTATAGAACTGATGACCTAATGCCACCAGTTCTTCTCTCAGCCGAATAAAATTATATATTTCTCCATTAAAAACAATTGCAATTGTCTTCTTTTCATTATAAATTGGCTGTTTTCCTGTGGATAAATCTATAATAGAGAGACGCCGCATTCCTAATGTAACATATTCACTGTCAAATAATCCTTCCATATTCGGTCCGCGATATATAATTTTATCGTTCATCCGATGAACAAGACTATTTCTCTCTTCTTTTGTATAATGTTTATGATAATCTATAATTCCATTAATTCCACACATAGACAAACCAATTCTTTCTTTTTTACTTGTTAATTAACTTTAAAGATTCTCTTTATACCATTCAATTGCAAGCTGCAATCCTGTTTTAAAATCATAATCAGGATCATATCCTAATAGTGTCTTTGCCTTGGTAATATCTGCATTGCTATGCTTAATATCGCCTGCTCTGTCTGGTCCAAAATTAGGTTCAATATCTTTTCCAAGAGTATTACACATATCATGGTATATATCGATCAGATACTCCCGTCCGCCATATGCAATATTGAAAGCCTGTCCACCTGCCTCATGTGGCGCAAGGCAGGCTTTCAAATTAGCTTCTACGACATTCTCGACATATGTAAAATCCCGTGACTGTTTTCCATCACCATTAATCGTTGGTGCTTCATCTGCCATAAGCTGTTTTAAAAATTTAGGAATAACTGCAGCATATGCTCCATTTGGATCCTGTCTTTTACCAAATACATTAAAATATCTCATTCCATAAGTATCCAGTCCATAAAGCTTATAATACAGTTTTCCGTATTCCTCATCCACTCTCTTTGTAAGCGCATATGGAGATAAAAGATTTCCCTCCTGCCCCTCTACTTTCGGCAGTACCGGATGATCACCATACACAGAGGAACTTGACGCATAAACAAACTTCTTAACGCCATTCTGGCGGGCAGCTTCCATCATATTTAAAGTTCCCCTGATATTTACTTCTTCGTAATATAACGGCATTTCTATACTTCTCGGAACACTTCCCCATGCAGCCTGATTTAACACATAATCTACACCCTTACACGCTTCCATACATGTGTCAAGATTCGTAATGTCCCCCTTAATAAAAGTATAGTTAGGATTTGAAATAAATAAATCCACATTCTCCTGTTTTCCTGTTGACAGATTATCCAGACATTTTACTTTGTAACCCAGTTTTAAAATTGCCTCACATAAGTTTGAACCTATGAACCCTGCTCCTCCTGTCACCAAAAATACTGTATCTTTGTCAAATTTCAGATTTGAATATCCCATCTTTATTTCCTTTCCATCAGCCGTTCTTTTATCTCATTGATCTATTATCTTACAATCTCCAATAAACGTAACCAGCCTTTTCATATTCTTTTCTATTCAAAATACCCTTGATATCAATTAAAACTTTAGTTTTATCAGAGTTAACTGGATAGAACTTGTCAATCTCTTTCATCGTAAGAGTCTTAAAAGCATCATGCGAAACTGCAAGAATGACAGCATCCATATCTTTTACTGCATCCATGGTGTCAAACTCCAGCCCATAAAGATTCTTAGCTTCCTCTGCATCTGCTACCGGATCAACAATCACAGGTTTGATTCCGTATTCATTCAGTTCATTTACAATATCAACTATTCTTGTATTTCTCGTATCCGGGCAATTTTCCTTAAATGTAAATCCTAAGATAGCAACTCTTGCATTTTTTATTGCAATATCAGCCATAATCAGTTTTTTCACAAGTGACTCTACCACATATTTACCCATATCGTCATTAATTCTTCGTCCTGACAGGATAATCTGTGAATGATATCCGATTTCTTCTGCCTTGTAAGTCAAATAATATGGATCGACTCCGATGCAGTGTCCTCCTACAAGACCCGGCTGAAATTTTAAGAAATTCCATTTTGTTCCTGCTGCCTCTAACACTGACTTAGTATCAATTCCCATTTTATTAAAAATAATCGAAAGTTCATTCATAAATGCAATATTGATGTCTCTCTGACTGTTTTCGATTACTTTCGCTGCCTCTGCCACTTTAATACTTTCTGCTCTATGTACGCCTGCCTTTGCTACAAGACTATATACATTGGCAACTTCCTCTAAAGTCTCCTCATCCATACCTGATACAATCTTTACAATCGTTTCAAGACGGTGAACTTTATCACCCGGATTAATTCTTTCCGGAGAATATCCAATTTTAAAGTCTACTCCACACTTCAATCCGGATTCCTGTTCCAAAATAGGCACACAAATATCTTCTGTTACACCCGGATAAACCGTAGATTCATATACTACAATAGATCCTTTGGTAAGATTTCGTCCCACAACATGACTTGCTCCCTCGACTGGTGTAAGATCCGGTGTATGGTCAGAGTTAACCGGAGTCGGTACTGCGACAATATGAAATTTTGCCTCACGCAATTTTGTTTCATCTGAAGTGAACTCAACAGTGCATTTTGCAATCGCTTCGTCTCCAACTTCATTTGTTGGATCGATTCCTTTTTTATATAATTCGATTTTATGTGCATTTACATCAAATCCAATTACCTCTACCTGTTTGGAAAATGCTACCGCAATCGGCATACCTACATAACCAAGTCCAACCAGACTCACTTTTTCGTTCTTTTTGAGTATTTCTTCGTATAATGACATATCTATTTAACTCCTTTGCTTATGTGCTCTATTTCGTTTATATATGCATTAATTACAATATTACGATCAAATTCGGTTTCTACTTTTTTTCTGCCTGCCAATCCCATTTGCTGTCTCTCTTCCGTTGTCAGACTTAAGAATTTTCGCAAAGCTCCTATTAACGCCCTGCTGTCTTTAACCTGAAATCCAAATCCACTGACGCCCTCATCAAAAGTCTCCCTACACCCTGTAATATTACTTGCAATTACAGGTCTTCCTGATGCCGCTGCCTCTAACAGACTATTTGCCATACCTTCGTGATAGGATGGAAGGACACTGCAATTTATTGTCTCAAAAACCTCTGCCATATCCTTTACCATACCATGATATTGAATTACACCCTGCTCTTGAAGCTTTTTCAATCGGTCTTCATATGCTTCTTCGCAGAATCCATAAACATGAAAATAAATATTGCTATATTCTTTTTTCAACGCATATGCAGCTTCAAGATACTCTTCTATTCCTTTTTCTCTCATCACTCTGCCAATAAATGCGAAATGAATTCCATGATCTTCTTTATATGGTCGAACTATATAATGATTTAAATTCACACCCGACCCAGGTATTAAACGATATTTTCCTACTGCTATGTTATGACTCGAAAAATAATTTTGATTTTCTTTGTTTTGAACAAACACACAATGCACTTTTCGGAATGCAGTCCGATACATTACCGTCACCAGTGATAACAATATTCCACTCTTCTGCACTGCTGAACCTAATCCGGTAATATTCGGAATGAAAGGAACCTTACATTTTGCTGTTGCCATTCCACCATATATATTAGGTTTTATTGTATATGACAAAACAACAACTGGATTTACTTCTTTTATAATAGATACATAACGACGATATAACTGGTAATCTTTCATCGGATTTTTTCCGTGCCGTTCTACTTTCGTGTCAATAAATTTACATCCCATCTCTGTAAATACATCTATAAATTCTCCATATGGTGATGAAATATATACCTCATAACCTTCCTGTATCAGTCTCTCCACTAATTCTTTTCTGAATTTATAAATTGTGATATCCAGATTTACCAATATCAAAACCCGGTGATTCTTTTTCATCTCACCAGTTCCGCCTTCCACAACTCCATCCTGTCGGAGCACTGAAAACACAGTTCCAAAGAAACATCTCAAATCAAACAGAAATCCTAATCTTCTGACATATTCCCCATCAAGTCTTGCCTTTACAGGAATTTCCAATTCATCACGACCATTAATCTGCGCCCACCCAGACAAACCTGGTCTTACATCATTCGCACCATACTTATCGCGTTCTGCAATGAGATCATCCTGATTCCATAATGCAGGTCTTGGACCAATAATGCTCATATCTCCTTTTAAGATATTAAATATCTGTGGTAATTCATCTAAGCTTGTTTTTCTTAAAATCTTTCCAACTTTTGTAATATATTGCTCCGGGTTTGTCAATAAATGTGTTGGCATATCCTTAGGTGTATCAATTCTCATGGTTCTGAACTTATACATCATAAATGTTTTTTTATCAATTCCCACTCTCTTCTGTTTGAAAAAAATTGCTCCCCTGCTGTCTACTTTTATCGCAATACAAAGTATTATAAATAGTGGTGATAAAAAAATAATTCCTAACAAGCTTAAAAAAATATCAATAAATCTTTTTATCGGTAAATAAATTTTCTGCATTGGGCTAAACTGGGTTTGCTGCATTTTACTTTTTACTCCTCTTTATGAAATGTATATGTAGGAACTATTTTTTGAACCCATTCACGAATATCACTTGGTTCCTGTACTACATATTCTTTCAATGCTTCTAACTGGCTAAGAAATCTCTCTTCATCCATTTCAATCGGCTTACCAATATGAATCAGTTTGTTTTCTGTATCCTGAATTCCTTCTTCCTTCATCAACATCTCTTCATAAAGTTTTTCGCCAGGTCTCAATCCAGTAAATACAATCTTAATATCTTCATCCGGTTTATGTCCGGAAAGTAATATCAGGTTTCTTGCGAGATCAACGATTTTAACCGGTTCTCCCATATCAAGGATAAATATCTCTCCGCCTTTTGCATATGCCCCAGCCTGTAAAACCAAGGATACTGCCTCTGGTATTGTCATGAAATACCGAATAATATCCGGGTGGGTAACTGTTACTGGTCCACCTTCTGCTATCTGCTTTTTAAATAAAGGGATAACACTTCCATTACTTCCCAGCACATTACCAAAACGCACCGCAACATATTCTGTCTTTGATCGATTATTATATGTCTGAATAATCATTTCACAGATACGTTTGGTTGCTCCCATTATGTTAGTTGGATTCACTGCTTTATCTGTCGAAATCATGACAAATCGCTTTACACCATATTTGTCTGCGGCTTTCACAATTTTCCATGTTCCAAGTACATTGTTCTTTACTGCTTCATTCGGGCTGTCTTCCATCAATGGAACATGCTTATGTGCAGCTGCATGATATACAATATCCGGTCTGTATTTATCAAAAATCTTGTCCATACGTAAAGTATTACGTACAGATGCTATCAGGACTACAAGATTCAGATCTGGAAAATCATGCTTTAATTCATTTTGAATATCATATGTAGTATTTTCATAAATATCAATAATGATTAACTGCTTTGGTGAATGAGATGCAATCTGGCGACAAATCTCACTACCAATAGATCCACCGCCACCTGTTACCATAACTACTTTATTAGATACATAGCCTAAAATGGAATTCAGATCTACTTTAATAGGATTTCTTCCAAGTAAATCATTTACATCAACATCTTTTAACTTGCTGACACTCACCTCTCCATTTACCAACTGATACATACCTGGCAATCTTTTTAATTCACACCCGGTCTGTTTACAAATATCAAGGATTTCCTTAATCTCCTGCGTTGTCGCTGTTGGAATTGCAATAATAATCTCCTGTACATTTAATTCTTTTACTTTTTCGATGATATCATTTCGTGTTCCTACAACTTTTACGCCATGGATATAACTGCCTTGCTTGGCTTTTGCATCATCGATAACGCCCACAACTTTTTTATTAATAAATGCACTGTTCGTTATTTCCCGGATAAGTGAATTTCCAGCCTCACCAGCTCCTACGATCAATACATTATGCTTGCTCTTTCTATCTGCTCTGCGATTAGCCAATGCTCTTACTGCGCGATAAAAATACCGACTGATAAATACAAGAATAAACAAGGACAAACCATATAAAATATAAAAACTACGTGGCAATGGATATTCAATATCTCTGTGTTTCAACAAAATATATATCGCATTAATAACAGTATCGATCACACACGCAGGAATCATATATGTCAATTCCATTGTTCCTGCATAACTCCACATACTTGTATACAATCGAAATACTGCAAACACAACGATTGTCATAACAACACTGAAAAGTAATGTGTCATATAATACATCCTGATAGTAAAATGGTACTTTTTCAAAACTTAAATCAAAACGTAACATAATAGCCAGAAAACTTGAAACTACTACCGCTACAGCATCATAGCATCCCAAACAGAATCTTCTTGACCATAGTACCCAGTCATCATTGAAAAACCTGAGAATGCCTTTCTTTTGAGATGTCTTTTCTTTTTTTTCATATTTTTTCATTTTACCTATAACCTCTTTATTCTTCAGAAGTAATATATATGATATAGTCCTGTGTTACTCCCGCACAAAAGTAACCATATTCCTGTGCTGCACTATCATCCTGATATTTTAAATTTACAATCACCACATTGATACCTTCCTGCTGTCCAATATAAACCCGTTGCGCTGTATCATATGGATTCTCCTCAAAATAAACTGCCCAGTCATGATGATTCTGCATTCCTTCATACTGCTCATATACAGTGCCCGAAAGCGTGTCACTGCCATAATATAAAGCCAGACTACTATCAAATCCTGACAAATCATTTGCAATTTCTATTGGAGCAAGCACGGTTGCCTGTCCCTCCAAATTATTTCTAATAACTGCATCTATCTGTGGCACATTTTCGTCTACTTTGTATATATTCTTGATAATTGAAAATGCATCCATTGAATATGAATAATTGACATACGCAATTCCTATTATAACAAACATTACTCCAAGAATCCATCCAGACATGTATCTTTCGCAAATATTAATAATTTCTGTCATTCCAAAAGCAGTCAAAATAAATGCAGGTAATATAGAAAAAATCATTTGCTGCTCAATAAAGTATTCCCATTTTCCGGTCATTGATACAAAAATCGTCATAAGAACTGCCAGTGCAAAAAGAATTACTGCCAACACACAAAATTTATTTTTTCTATTTGTTTTTTTACCAATAACGAAATAAAACAATAAAACTGCAATATAGATAATAATACTAAACTCATTATTTTCATACAGAAAAATTTTTCCTAATATTATTTCAAAAGGTGATTGCATTTCATGCACCTCCTTACAAAATAAAGGGCAATTCCTGCTATTATAACCAATATTGCAAAGACTATTCCTGGATAATAAACAACTTCTGCTCCAATCATATAACAGAAAAGCATAATTATATTTCCAATCCTCTGTTTTTTTTCAATATTTTCTGTTATTTCTAAAATATCCAACGTCATCATCGGCAAAATAAATATCATCAATAAGCATTTTCCCTGCCATATATTCTGATATGCATCATAGCCTGTCATATATTTCGAAAACAATGGAACGGACAATACAACAGCACACACACACATAAATTTCCACATTATTTTTTTATTTTCTCCAAAAAAATAATGCGCCCAACTATAATATCCACAAAACAAAACTGGAATCATAAATATTGGAAAAACCACATAAACAATAACAGAAACCGGAACTTTTGAATAAAATGTAAGACAACTAAAAAACATTTCTACTGGTGCAAGGCGTTCTTTCCAGTTTACATTGATAATTTCTTTTTTTGTATATGCATTATATTGATACATTCGATCTGTCTGTAATGCCGTACCTGCAATTGATACCGTACTATCATCTATTTTAGGCTGTGTGAAACAGAGTACTATCATTACAAGCAGAACCACCAAAATCACAAACTTTCGATTACTATCTGTAATGCCTATTGATCTGTCCCTCATTTTTTTCAATATATCTTTTCTCAAAACAATAATAGCAGCCAGGCTAATTATCAAATAAATCACCAATAAAATATCTGCCATTAAATGAAACGGCACTTTTATTACTGTTGCCGGAATAGCACAAATTCCAAAAATCGCAAATATCTGTATATAGCCAATATAAAATAACTGATACGTCTTTTTGTGTGTTTCAAAACATTTGTTCCATAAAGCGCCATATAAATATGGCATTATACCCAATATAAATAAACACACGACAACTCCACGCACATAGACCATAAATTTTCCTCATTTTCCAAGTAAATCTACGCCACATACAAATGTAATAAAAACAATCCTATATAGCTTAATAAACAAATTAGCATCCACCAAATTTTTCTCAAAATATATGCTCTGTTAATCACAAATGCTGCCAATATATTTTCAATCCATAATACAATATAGAAAATAACTGTAAAAACATCCACTCCATGGTTTAAAACAACTAATAAAATGACGGTTACTGCCATAAGTGCTAATAAACATATTCTGCTTTTCGTGCATCCCTGTTCCAAGCACTTAATGCCTCCCAAAATCATCATCGTCAAAATTAAAATAATGACCCATGTTACTGTGTTTGATAATGATACTGAATAGAACTTACTATTAATTCCAAATAAAAGTATATAAAAATATAATGGCAATGATAACGTGCGATACTTTTTACCCAAAGTATCCATCGCTGCTGCAGCAATTACTATGGATGGGATAACCGTTATAGTAAAAATAGCACTAAATACCATTGGAATATCATCATTAAAAATCTGTAACAAAAGCTGATTCCATTGTAAAGATACTACCTTTTCTGATGTCAGCAGTCCTTCCATACGACAAGCCTTCAAAAACATAATTATCATGAATATAATAATCATTCCGATAGATACAAATTTATCTTTTCTATTCCATGTCCTGTAATTTGCATTAAAATCAAACTTTAAAATTGCCACCGCAATCAGTGCATATATAAATATAATAGTAAATATTGATATCAAACAACTCATATTCGCATTCATCTCTATTGCTTCCTTTGCTGTATATAATCATAATACCGACGAATTCCATCTTCAAGTGAAACCATCTGCAGATTGCATATAGATTGAATTCTTGTATTATCCAATACAATTTTCTTTGCATCCACAGGTCTTGCCGGAAGATACTTTACCTGAACATGTGGTATTATCTTATTCAATATATTTATAACATCATTTTGAGATGTGCCAGTATTGGAACTCAGATTAAATACCTCTATATCCCCGTGATAATCTATAAGTGAATATAACATTTTACATACATCATCAATAAAAATATAGTCTCTGATAATATTTCCATCCCCCCATATTTCAATTGTTTCATGATGTAATGACCTTTTTATCGCTGCATCAATAAATCCTACCCCTTTATGATAATCCTGTCCTGGACCATATGGATTTGAAATTCGAGCAACCAACATATTTTTTTTCATCTGAAAATTAAAAGTTCTTATTGTGTTTTCTATGCACAATTTTAAATTTCCATAATGATTAATCGGAACCGGAACTGCCGTCTCCTTAATTGGTTGTTCTACTTGATTTCCATATACCGTACCACCAGATGAAAAAAATATCATTCTACACTCTGTGTCCTTAATAAACGAACAGAGTTTCGCCGTTTGTACAAAATCTCTTTCATATCCCAATATACATTTTTCATTAGAATTCCCTGGATTCAATGTACAAATTGCATGAAATATTACATCCATGCCCTCGATTATTTTCTTTAACGTATAATCGTCAAAAAAATCTCCTTCAATATAATGAATCTCCGGATTTCCTATCTCAGGCAGCGACATATCAAAACTATATACGTCTTCTCCCATTGCTACGAGATGATTACATAAATTTCTTCCCAGAAATCCATTACCGCCTAATACTAATATTTTTCTCATCTTCATTTATTCCCTCTTCAATGGCTCTTCTAACTTTTTCACCTTCTGCTTCCCATGAAGTTGCACGCGCAAATTTGAGTCCCTTCTCTCTAATAACAGCTAACTCATCAAGATGCTCAAAGTAATAGCAAACCTTATCTGCAATTGCATTTGGGTCCGTATCTACCATAACTGCATTTTCATCGTTCACAAGCCATTCACTATTTGCACCTGTTGTACAAACAGGGACAGAATTAGATGCCATAACTTCAAGTGGAAGAAGTGAAAGATTCGTACCTGAAATTACCAGGCACATATCACATTGTGCATATAAATCAGCAAGTTTATCCAATGCAACACTTCCAAGGTTTTGATGTTTGAAAGGAATTCGATAATTGCTAACATCCCATCCGGCGAAAACAACCTCTACATCTGAATTTCTTTTTGTTATCTCATTCAACGCTAGCAAACCTAACTCAAAATCTCTTCTCGCTGTCACAGGACGTGCATAAAAGAAAATACGAGGCACTGCATCTCTTTTCTTTCCAGCCTGATATAATTCATTATCATAGGAAAACAAAAAGCTATTTGTTTGCATTCCATATTCATCATGTAATTTATTTTTCAGCCAGTCTCCTGCTGTCAATCCACGGAAGCCGAATTTATATGTATTTTCGGCAAACGCATAATCAGATCCTACCGGAAAAAAGAGCGGTTCAAAATCCTGGACAAAATAGAATTTACTAACTGTATTGTTAAAATCTCTCAGATAATATGCTGTATTCCATGCAGTTGCAATTGTTGCATGCGCAAATCCCATTTGTTTGATATCCACATGAACTTCCACTTCATCAATGTCTAATACATAATTTTTTTTCAAAAAAACTCTGCATTCCTCATCTGAATGTAATGCCTGTGGTTCAAGAATATAAATTTTATTTTGAAAACCAGCCTTTTGCAGCATCATAACAAACCGAAAAATATTGATGTGACCACCAGAGCAAACTCCCATTTCCGGTATAATCCAATTCAAAATTTTTTTACTATTTTTTGCATTTTCATATGCCTTTACATCAAAGGAAGCTCTCTGCTGTTTAATTGCAAAATGATACTGTCCAATTACATCAATACCGCCAAATACCGATGCTTTTTTCTCCCACAAAATATCACCATTTTTATCCAAATGATCCGGATCAATAAACAACCATTTCAAAAATGTCTTTTTATCACTCATTCTCTGCTTTTCTCCATCATTATCATAAATCTGATCATATTGTTGTGATATCCGTTCATCAAAATATTTTTTCACAGACTCCGGGAATGCATGATAACACCCTCCAATATACCCTGCTATACTCTGATACCGATTTCTCACCCATGCATAGTGTGACCATTTCAACTTATGACTAATTTTATTTTTAGGATTCCAGATATATTTCAAGTCACGTCCTACCAGATACAACATTCCATGAATCATACCTTTTAGTGATGTATACATCTGGTATTTGTGGATCTGATAAATCGCCTTATATTGATCATAATAACGCTTAAAATAGGTCTTAAGCGGATAATTATGGGAATGATATACAGCAGCAGTTGGACAATATATTTTCTTATATCCGAGTTCTATCATCTGTTTTGCCCAAATCTGATCTTCTGAAAAATTTACATCTGGATATGGATATTTTTCCCATGCACTCCTTCGCAGACATGCATTATTATCTGAAAAAAATGCCAAAAAGTGTCGATACCCTTCTTCTGTCTCATACCTTACTGGATCATCCATATAATAAATAGTATTTTTGTCTCCAAATCCCTTAAAATGCAATGTAATATCCCTTTGATCTAATACATTGCATTCCGGATACGGTTTATGAATTCCAAACCCTCCGACAACTTCTTCATCTATTTTCATTGCATCAATAAAATTTTCAAGCCAATACTCATCAACCGGAAGCGCATCCTGTGTGATAAATATAATAAATTCCCCTGTTCCCTTTGACGCTCCATAGTTTCTTGTTTTTCCATGCCCAAATTCTTCTGGCAATATCTGATACAATCTACATGGAAATTTTTTTATTATCTCAATCGTATTATCCGATGAACCGGAATCAACGCAGATGACCTCATATTCATATCTTGTCTTCTGTTCAAATATTTTCTTTAAAACTTGTTCGAATAATTCCCCGCCATTTTTAGTAGGAATTATAATTGATACGTCCATTTATTTTTCCTTTATTTTTTTCCAAATAATTTTTTTGCAAATGTAACTGCTTTCCACGCCCGACTATTTTTTATTAACTGAAGTTCGCTTTCTTCGTGAACATGTTTTATAAATGTTCCTATATATTCATTTGCATTTTGTTCAAGTTTCTGCACTTTATAACTTATTTGAACAAATTCACAATCTTGTGGTACCACTTCTACCACAGGAACTGTCTGATAATAATGTTGTTCATATAAATATAAGTCTGAATTTGTAGTGAACTCTACTTTGAAGCAAACATTATCTTTTACTGTAAATACTTCTAAATCTTTTATAATTGCCGGCTTGTCGACGAGTTCAATTCGTATTTTATGTCCCAAATACTCTTTTACATCTAATTTTAAATTTGCCTTTTCATGAAGCCAGAACGTTTTTTCAATCAATTTTTTATTTTGTTCTGTTACTATTTTAGCTGTATATAATGTATTTAATAAATCATCCGTATTAATTCGATAATTTTTTATACTCATTCCAGAATATAAATCTATTAAAGACACTCCTGTAATGTAGTGCTGGAATGCCACCTCCATCTGAAAGAAAATCAATTCTTCCTCTTTCGATATCTCTAATAACTCCATAACTTTACCCTTCACATCATCTGGTAAAGTATTAATCGTACCATTCAATAAGATACTTCTGTATACAATATATTTTAATGGGATTAAAAATTCAAAATCCCACTCATAATCAATAATATATATCTGATCTGCCAAAATAATATTTGACGCAACCATATCAACGTTCACATTAGATGCTGACTCATACCCGTCCAACTGTGGATGCGCTCCAAACATGTCCTCAAATTCTCCACATGTCTGAAAAGGATATTTATGTTCAACATTCATGATAATATTGTTAAGTAATTTTATATCTTCATAGATAGCATTCCATTCATGTTTTTTGGCGTGTTCATCTATCTGCTGATCCAGTCTGTTTCCCGTAATATATGGTAAAACTACTTTTCCCAGTGCAATCTTCTCACACGGTGCAAGCATTACCCTTTCTGTCGTATAAGGATTCGTCTTTGCAATTCGTGCCATTCGTTCTACATGATAAGCAGCATTTTCATTCTGTGCCGCTTTCTCGACTTTCCTTACACCATCTTCTTCATAAATTCTTGTAATAATTTTATACTCATTTTTACGCTCAATAGAGCTTTTGGAATAAATCGTTTTCTGCATTCCTTACTCCCTCTTTGTTGCTGCAATAAAAAATGAATTGGAAAACTCTGGAAATAATCCGGCTTCTAATACAGTATCCCATGCTTTTGTCTCATCAAAAAGCACCATTCTATCACCATCAAAATTTCTGGCATTATTACTTAACTCTCCCTTTGCCGGAAGAAAATCGTCTGTATATATTGTTGTCGGTAGTTTATAGTCCGGATACGGATAATAAAACTGCACGTTGTCATATCCGCTCTCCAACAATAAATTTGTAATTGCTTTTTTTGAAAATGTTCTCACCCCGGAAGTATTCGTATAACCTTCAATTCCTTCAAAATATCTTCCGACATGATCCTCTCTGCAGCCTGCAAAATATTTTAATCCCAGCTGATTTTCAATTGCAATCAAAACTTTTCCATTCGATTTTAATAAACCTCTTATTTTTTCTAAAAACACCTGATAGGAATTTTCTCCCGGAATATAACATTCTCCATATTCCAGGACACCAATTAAAGTAACATAATCATACTGTTCACTAATTCCTGCCGCTATGTCATTAAAATTACCTACCATGATCTCAAGATTATCTTTGTCCTGATTCCGGTATGCATTGATCAAACTTCTTCTTTTTGAAAGATCGATTGCTGTTACTTTCGCAACTTTATCAGCTATAGCCCCTGTAATTGCTCCACAACCAGCTCCCACTTCCAATACACTGGCATTTTTCTCAAATGGATACCAGTTTAAAATATTGGTTCTGACTTCTGAAAGATGATACAGAACAGGCCATGATTTTGACTCTGCAATTATGGAAGGAAAGTCTCTTTTATCGTGCGTTTTTACAATTTCAAGCAAAGTATCTTCCACATCGCCATCACTATATAAATCTGTACCACTATAATAATCATAATTCATTATTACTTTTCCAATATTTTCCATAAGTACTCCTATAAATAAGATACCTTAGCATCCATATCCACATATCCAATTGTATTGCAATCTGAAACAACTTCAATGTTACAAATATCATACAATCTGCTATATACTGTAAATTCACCAGCTTCATAACCCGTGCAGCCTAATGCAAGGAGATAATTTGCTCCCTGTAAGCACATCTTCTGATTAAAATCGACAGTAACAATATCCCCGGCTTTTACACGTTCAAGAGTTTGCTTTTCCAACATTGTATTCGTTCCGGTAATCTCTGTACCTTTAATATCCTTTAAGGTATAGGCAAAAATAGGATTTTCCACATCCTTAAAAAACTGTACTTTCATGCGGATTGAAAAATAAGTCTCTTTATAAATAGATGGATTTAAATTTCCATGTTCATCTATCACTGCATAGTCAATAATTTCAGCAACACCATTTCCATAAGTGACTGCCTTTGGATTATTTACCATTTTTTCTTTCCACACACCTGACATTTTATCTGGCTCTTCACTATTGTTTTCAGACGTTTGATTATCTGCATTCATAGTCTGCTGGAATTCTTCCTTTGTCTGATTCTTATCACCTGAGTCCGCATTAGCAGAAAGTTTTTCTACATCTTTTTCATCAAACTGATTTACTAGAATCTTTTTATAAATATCTACAATCTCTGAAGACTTTCCCACAGCAATCTGTTTGCCCTGATGAATCAATAAACTTCTATCACAATACTTAATAATACTGCTTAGATCATGCGATACAAAAAGAATTGTTTTTCCAGCTTTCTTAAAATCTAAAAATTTCTGATAACACTTTGACTGAAAAAATATATCTCCCACGCTCAACGCCTCATCAACAATCAGAATATCTGGCTCTACATTGATTGCAACTGCAAATGCAAGTCTTGCAAACATTCCACTCGAATATGTTTTTACCGGCTGATTGATAAAATCTCCAATCTCTGCAAAGTCTATAATAGACTGCAATTTTTCATCCATTTCTTCTTTCGTAAAACCTACCATCGTTCCGTTGAGGTAAATATTCTCTATTCCTGTATATTCCTGATTAAATCCAGCTCCTAACTCAAGCAGGGCACTGATTTTTCCATTAATTTCCAACGTTCCCGAAGTTGGAGCTACAACTCCAGTAACAATTTTCAACAGAGTTGATTTACCTGAACCATTCGTTCCAATAATTCCAACACATTCGCCCTTATATACGTCCAGATTGATTCCCTGTAGTGCATTATGGTCTCTGTGATAACTTTTATGTGTCAAAGAAAAATTTTCCCGCAGACGATCAGAAGGTTTATTATATAACTTATATGTTTTCGTAATATCCTTAATTTCAATTACTTTTTCCTGCATTTCATCCTCCTACAGCACATCTGCAAAATGCACTCTCATTTTGTTAAAAGTCCTGCTTCCAATGATTGCAAGAATTATGACCACTATCCAAAAGTAAATTGTCATATGCCAATGCTGTGGAATCCATCTTCCGTAGATAAAACAATCTCTGTATCCATTGACAATATAATACATTGGATTAAATTTAAGTATACTCATTACCCATGCAGGCATAATGCTTTCATCCCACATAATTGGGGTCAACCACATTCCAAGCTGCGTAGTAATATTGATAATCTGAGCCATATCCCTGAAAAACGGTGTCACAGACGCTGTAAAATAAGTCAATGCCAACACAAGACAAATTTCGCAAAACATATAATAGAACACCTGAACCATTGCTATTCCCGGTGTCCTGCCGGCTATCATAAAAATAACAAATCCTAATAAAATAAAAAATAAATGGACAAACAAAGAAGATATTACTTTTACGATAGGCAATATACTAATTTTAAATACCATCTTTTTGACAAGATAGCTATATTCAATCAAACAATTTGTTGAGTTTATCCATGCATCAGCAAAAAAGAACCATGGAACAATACCTGCAATCAGATATAAAAGGAATGGATATTCTGTCGACTTTGGCGTCATCTTTAATCCCATTCCAAACACAAACACATAAATCATGATTGTGATGATTGGCTGAATAAATGCCCATATAATTCCAAAATATGAACCTGCATACTTTGTTTTGAAATCATTCTTTGCCAACTGAATTATAAGTTTCCGGCTATTCCATATTTCTTTCACAAATGGTACTTTTTTGCTGTTATCTGCCATTCTTTAACTCCTTGATACTTCCCCATTTATGATCTTTTTCTGACATAATTAATTCCATGCCTTCCGTGATTGGCCATTCAACACCTATTTCAGGATCATTCCAGATGATGCCCCCCTCATCATTTGGATGATAGAAATCAGTCACTTTATAACAAAACTCTGCATAATCAGACAGTACTAAGAATCCATGTGCAAAGTTTTTTGGAATAAAAAACTGTTTTTTGTTTTCCTCCGATAAAAGAACTCCAAACCACTTTCCATATGTCTCAGAACCTTCACGCATATCAACTGCTACATCATATACTTCCCCTTTGATTACCCGGACAAGTTTATCCTGTGGATAATTAATCTGGAAATGTAATCCTCTAAGTACACCTTTTTTTGAGGCAGACTGATTATCCTGCACAAATTTGCAGTCAATCCCTGCATCTGCAAAATCATTGTAATTATATGTCTCCATAAAATAACCGCGATTGTCTCCATAAACAGAAGGAGTAATTACTTTTAATCCTTTAATTTCATTACAATCCTCTGAAACACTTATTTTACCCATCTTATTATATCCTCTTAACTTTTCCTGAATTTTTAGAAAATTTGTTCTTTTTCAAGAATAGCAGACTTTTAAAGTCCTTCCGCAATTTCCATCAGGTATTTTCCGTAATCTGTTTTCAATAATGGCTGAGCAAGTTTTACCAACTGCTCTCTGTCAATAAATCCCTGCTTATAAGCGATCTCTTCAATACATGAGATATACAATCCCTGACGTTTCTGGAATGCAGAAACAAAATCTGCCGCTGCAAGAAGCATATCATGATTTCCTGTGTCAAGCCATGCAAATCCACGTCCTAATGTTTGAACATTTAATGTACCTCTCTGAAGATACTCGTTGTTTACACTGGTAATTTCAATTTCACCACGAGCAGATGGTTTTACATTCTTTGCAATTTCTACAACATCATTATCATAGAAATACAATCCTGGAACCGCATAATTTGACTTTGGATTTTCCGGCTTCTCCTCAATAGATAAAGCCTTTCCATTTTCATCAAATTCTACAACCCCGTATTCTCTTGGATCTCTTACATAATATCCAAAAATAGTTGCCCCTGCTTCATGCTCTGTTCTTTCTGCTGCACTTCTTAATACTTTTGAAAAGCTCTGTCCATAGAAAATATTATCACCTAATACCAAAGCGACAGCATCTTTTCCAATAAACTTTTCTCCTATAATAAATGCATCCGCCAATCCCCTCGGCTCTGTCTGAACTGCATAAGAGAAAGACATTCCAAGCTGACTTCCATCTCCAAAAAGTTCTTCAAATACTGGAAGATCTCTCGGAGTTGAAATAATAAGAACTTCTCTGATTCCCGCAAGCATTAATGTAGAGAGCGGATAATAGATCATTGGCTTATCATAAACTGGCATAATCTGTTTTGAAATTGCTTTTGTTAATGGATATAATCTGGTTCCAGAACCACCTGCAAGTATAATACCTTTCATGAAAAGTTTCCTCCGTAATTATATTTTTTTGTATTCTATCATTTTTTCTTCATCAACTCAACTTTTATAGACTTAATCTGTACCTAAACTATAAAATTAAACATTTCTTAAAAAGATTTTGTTATTTTTCAATTAATTTTTCAGCTAAATTCATCGCACGCTCAACCGTTACATCTGAATTATAATGTTGATGTTCACCCCAACGTCCTAATCCATAAACCTGATTGCTTTCTGCCCATATAAGTAATTTTTTCATAACATATGGTTTATCAATTGTATTTAATGGATATGCATATTGATTCATATAACAAAACTTATCTGAATCCTGTGAAGAAAACATGTCGGTTCTCTCAGCATTTGTTTCTGTCCAATATCCCCTACTATTCAAGCAAAAATTAGGTCGAACTAAAATACGATGATATGGCAGTGTTAAATCCGGATAATATATCCAGTGTGCATTTGTTTCCAGATTATCTGGATAATATCTAATTTCCACAGCATTATGTTTTAATTGAGGTATCATCTTTTCTATATCATCTGGCATTCCATAAAATTCATCTACACTTGTCCATGGAATTGTAAAAATGATTTTTTCAGCCTGATATATATTTCCGTTCTTAGTAGTAACAATTCTATTTACAAAATCAACTTTTTTTATACTCTGTGAATAGCATATATATTTTTTAATTTTATCAGCCATACGCAGCCACACTTCTCCATACCCATATTTTTTGGGATAATAGAATCTTGCATGTCCAGGCTCTTTTCCATATGCTTTTTTTTTCAAACAGCTTCGAAGTGTATCTTCAAAGGATACGTCAGGTAATTTTTCAAGCCAATATGTTCCTAACTGATTTAATTCCTTTGAAAACATTTTCTGATTATATGGCAACATATAATCGTCTGCAATCTTATCTCCAAGCTTCCAGTTTATCCATTCGATAAAATTTTCAGGCTTCTTTTTTTTCTGAACACATCCAGCTTGCGCAATTGACTTTATATACTCAATCTGCTGTTCAATTGGAAGTTGCCAAATATTTGCTTCTATTGGATGATCAATTAATGCCCCTCGCAAATTTATTTGAGAATTTCTTGTAAACAAATTCCATTCACTCTCTGGCATAAATTCAAATAGAAACTGGTTCACATGTGGTCTTGCAACATCTAATATATGTCCTCCTCCAATATCAAGCGGTGCACCATCCATCTCAACTGACCTGCATAGCCCTCCTGCTTCTTTTTCCTTTTCAAGCACTAAGAATGACTCTTCTGCGTTTTGCTGCAATCTGTTAGCAAATGTCAATCCGGCAGGTCCAGCTCCAAGAATCAGAAATTTATACTTTTCCATTTATTTCTCCACTTTTTTCATCACTTTGGTTTCATTTTTTTTCAATTGAAACAAAATTTTTAATGCTTCTTTAACAGATTTAAATTTCAAGCTAGAGGAGCCACCCACATAATGAATTGGGACTTCAATCGTATGATAATTTCGGCAATAGTACCGCATCTCTGTCTGGTACATATGTCCAGTCGACAAAAATGCTTTTAAATCCATACTTTCCAAAACATAACGTTGAAATCCTTCGAATCCACTTGTCATATCTCTCAGTTTTGTACCCAAAACCAGATTGGAAAGTATTGTTCCGCCTCCACTTAAAATTCTTCGATATAAAGGTTGATTGGCTATTTCTCCTCCCTCAATAAATCTTGAACCCCAGACGCAGTCATATCCTTCTTCCAATTTTTCAATAAACTGCGGTATTTCCGATGGAGAATGACTACCTCCTCCATCCATTTCTAAAATGCACTCCGCACCATCTGCTAATGCCCTGCGAAATCCCTCCAGATAGCAACTAATTACACCATAAGATTCTTTATAAAAAATGCATTTCACTTTATCCGTTTTCATTTCAAAATCTCTGATAATTTTCTCCGTATTATCTTTTGAATAATTATCTACAACCGGATATATATATAAATTATCATACGGTAACGCCAATATCTGTTGTAATACTTTTTCCATTGTAGCTTCTTCATTCGCAACAGGCATAACTATAATTGTTTTCTTCATACACCTATCCTTAATAAAACACACAAGAAGCATCAGTCGACAACTGATGCTCCCAATTTCTATTTATTTTTGTACATATCCTCGTAATATTTCTGATAATCTCCACTGGTAACATTGTTCATCCAATCCTCATGGGCAAGATACCAAGCAATGGTCTTCCTAATTCCATCCTTAAACATAGTCTCTGGTTCCCAGCCAATCTCAGCTTTAATCTTATCTGGTGCGATTGCATATCTGCGGTCATGTCCCTTACGATCCTCTACATATGTGATCAAATCTTTGCTGACATTTGCTTTTCTTGGATCACTGTCAGGGAGAATTTCCTGCAATGTTTCAATAATAATATTGATGATTTCGATATTACGTTTTTCATTGTGTCCACCAATATTATAAGATTCTCCTAATTTTCCCTGTTCCTGAACCATATCAATTCCTTTTGCATGATCGTCTACATATAACCAGTCACGAATATTTAAGCCATCACCATATACCGGTAACTTCTTACCATGTAATGCATTGTTAATGATAAGTGGAATCAGTTTTTCCGGGAACTGATAAGGTCCATAATTATTGGATGTGTTGGTAATATTAGCTGGGAAGTGATAAGTATCAATATATGCTTTTACCAACATATCTGAAGATGCCTTACTTGCAGAATATGGGCTGTGTGGCTGATATGGTGTTGTCTCATAAAAATAACTCTTTCCATCGTCTGGAAGTGAACCATATACCTCATCGGTAGATACATGAAGGAACTTCTTACCTTCCTTAAAACTTCCGTCTGGCAATTCCCATGCTGCTTTTGCACAGTTTAACATAACGGCCGTTCCAAGAACGTTTGTTTTAACAAAAACTTCCGGATTCTTAATACTTCTGTCCACGTGACTTTCTGCTGCGAAATGCACAACACGATCAATATCATTCTCCTCGAATACTTTCATAATAGCTTCTTTATCTGTGATATCAGCTTTAACAAAAGTATAGTTTTCACGGTTTTCGATATCTTTCAAATTTTCAAGATTTCCCGCATAAGTTAATGCATCCACATTAATAATGCGAATTTCATTGTCATATTTACGGAACATATAATGAATATAATTTGATCCAATAAAGCCTGCTCCTCCAGTTACTAAATACGTTCTCATCTCTCATCCTCCTAAAATGCGTTTTTTCAGTATAACATCTATGTCATTATTTATCAATGCTAACCCTATATTTTACTGACACAGACATTAAATTCATCTACTAAAAGTCAAGTGTTTTCATATATACGTCCAATGCATCCTGCCAATCTGCCATCCTGAAATCACTGGTCAGACGTAACATATAATTATCTAAAATCGAATATGCCGGTCTGTTTGCTGACGCTGGATTCATCTTCGCATATTGCTCACTGGTCACGTGGTTTACTTTCGTATTCTTTCCTGCCCGTTTAAAGATTGCCTCTGCAAATTCCGCCCAGTTTGTATCCCCTTCACAGGTGGCATGAAATACTCCATAGTTTTCTGTCGGTTCTAAATAATGAATCATTTTTGCTAATTCAACCGCACTTGTCGGTGACCCCAGCTGATCTGACACGACACTGACTTCATCATGTGTCTCCGCCAAACGGAGCATTGTTTTAACAAAATTCTTTCCTTCTCCGTAAAGCCATGCTGTGCGTAAAATAAAATATTTGTCTGCAAATGCCTTTACAAAATTTTCTCCTTCCAGTTTTGTTTTTCCATATGCGCTCACTGGATTCGGTTCATCAAATTCTGTATATGGTCTTGTCCCATTTCCTTCAAACACATAGTCAGTGGACACATGTATCATTTTAGCTCCTGCTTTTGAAGCCGCAATACTTAGATTTCTAGGACCAATCGCATTAATTTTATAAGCAAGATCCCACTGTGTCTCACAGGCATCTACATTCGTATGTGCTGCACAGTTTATGATCACTTCCGGCTTTGTCTCCTCAACCATTTTAAGAACTGCATCTACATCTGTAATGTCGAGAGCTTTTACTCCTTCTCCCTCTGTTACATCTGTATTAACAAATTCCACGTCACTCCCTGCATATTCTTTTCTGATAGCACGTCCAAGTTGACCGTTACATCCTGTTACCAATATTTTTTTCATTATTTACTTCCTTATCTATTTTAATGATATTATAATTGTTCCGATTTTTATTTACATAATTTCATCTGTTTTTTCTTTTCTCTCTAAATCAATGCATGTTTCTGACATAATATAAATCGGTCTATGCTTTATCTCCAGATACATCTTTGAAAAATACAGCCCTAATATTCCAATGGAAAGCAACTGTATTCCTCCAATTAAAATCACAATACATGCCATAGACGGCCAGCCGAATGCAGAGCCGCCAAATAATAGCTGGCGTACAATAATAAATATAATTGCCAGTAGTGCTACACCGCACATTCCTCCGCCAAGAACGGAGGCCATATAGAGTGGTGTTTCCGAGAATGAAACAATTCCCTGCAGTGAATATTGTACCAGTTTCCAAAAAGACCATTTTGTCTCCCCGGCACTGCGCTCCTGATTTTCGAATTCAAGCCATTTTGTCCGAAATCCAACCCATCCAAAAATACCTTTTGAGAAACGGTTGAATTCTTTCAGACTTAACACTGCATTCACATATTTTCTAGTCATAAACCGATAATCCCTTGCGCCATCCATCAGTTCCACATCACTGATTTTATTCATGATATGATAAAATTGTCTGGCACAAAAAGATCTGATCGGAGGTTCTCCTTTTCGTGTGACTCTCCTTGTAGCGACAGAATCATATTGTTCTTCTCTTATGATTCGAAGCATTTCCGGCAACAGCATTGGAGGATCCTGCAGATCTGCATCCATAATAACAGCATATTCTCCTGATACATGTTCAAGACCTGCATACATTGCTGCTTCTTTCCCAAAATTTCTTGAAAAGGAAATGTATTTTACTCTTTTATCTCTTACATGAAGTTCTTTGACTTTCTCTAATGTCCTGTCGGTTGATCCATCATCCACAAACAGATAGTCTGTCTGAATATCTGGCATATACTGAACCATCTTTTCAACTTCTGTATAAAAAAGTTCCACGGTCTGTTCCTCGTTATAGCAAGGAACAATTATGGACAACTGATCCATCCCTTACTCTCCCAATCCATCCTCAATCGCTTCCACGATCGCTTTTAAAGCCTCTTCCTCGTCTTCGCCCTCGCATATGAGTTCAATCTCATCTCCGGACTTGATACATGCGCCTAACACGCTTAAGACACTTTTTGCGTTTGCGATATTATCGCGGTAGCGGAACGTGATATGTGATTTAAACTGCATTGCATCCTTACATAAAATTCCCGCAGGTCTCAAATGCAGTCCTGTTGGATTTTTTATTACTACTTTCTGACTAACCATGCTGTATTACCCTCCAAATTCCAGTCCCCTGATTTTTTTATCCATATGCTGGTCTGAATCACCATGTTATAATCAGACCAGCATTTTGGTATTCTATAACATAATTTTTGTGATCAATTCCGCCAGTTTCCTTGCTTCTTCATCGATCACTTTCTGATCTTTCCCCTCGATCATGACGCGCACCAGCGGCTCTGTTCCGGATGGGCGGATGAGAACCCTTCCCTCGCCCTTGAATTTTTTCTCAACATCTGCCACAGCATCTGCAATTTCCTGATATTCCATGAATTTTTCTTTTTTATGGTTTGGAACTTTTGCATTGACAAGAGCCTGTGGGAGCACTTCCATAATCTCAGCAAGTTCTGACAACGGTTTTCCGGTATTGACCATAACCTCTAATAAATGCAGGGCGCTTAATAATCCGTCACCGGTTGTATTATCGTCTAAGAAGATAACATGACCGGACTGCTCTCCTCCGATGTTATAGCCATTTTTTCTCATATTCTCAAGAACATAACGGTCGCCGACTTTGGTCTTTTCCACATGGATGCCCTCTTTCTGCCCCATAAGGGTAAATCCGAGGTTCGTCATGACTGTGACTACGATCGTATCTTTCTTCAAAGTTCCTTTGGACTTCATGTAGTTGCCACAGATTGCCATGATCTGATCGCCGTCCACAACATTTCCATGCTCATCCACTGCAAGCATACGATCCGCATCACCGTCAAACGCAAGACCCACCGCTGCCTTTTCATATACAACACGCGCTTTCAACTCATCCATATGAGTGGAGCCACAGTTGGAATTGATGTTGGTTCCATCTGGATCGGTATGGATTGCGATAAGTTCTGCCCCAAGATCTGTCAGCGTTTTGACAGATGTATAATGAGATGCACCTTCTGCGCAGTCTACAACAATTTTCATGCCTTTAAGATCCACCGGAACACATTTTTCCATGAATTTCACGTATTCATCTCTCAGGTCAAAGCGGTAATCAATCTTTCCTACGCCGGAACCAATCGGAAGTACCACGTCTTTCATGTTATTTTTGATCAGAGCCTCAATCTCATCTTCCATCTCATCCGGAAGCTTGTAGCCCTCTCCATTGAAGAACTTGATCCCATTAAATTCCATTGGATTGTGTGACGCGGAGATGACTACTCCGGCATCTACTTTGTGTTTTCTGGTGAGATATGCGATCGCAGGTGTCGGCATCACTCCGACAAATATTGCATTTGCGCCAACCGAACAGATACCCGCCATCAATGCGCTCGCTAACATTCCTCCTGAAATTCTCGTATCACATCCTACAATAATAGTTGCCTGATGCTCCTGCTCTTTTGTGAGCACGTAAGCTCCTGCCTGACCTAACTTTGTTGCCAGTTCAATTGTCAGTTCTGAGCCCGCCACACCACGGACACCGTCTGTTCCAAACATTCTTGCCATATTACTGTTCCTCTCTTTGTTCCTGATTTTATAGATATCTGTGAAACTGGTTATCAGTTTCTTTTGATCGTTTCCTCATCATTATTATCAGCAGAAGCTGATGTATCAGATGCACTTTCAATGGTAACCGCTGCATAAGTGTCCGCATAGCTGACCGTATCCTCATCCAGTTCAAATGTAATCAGTACATTATGTGCACCCAGCTTTAAATCTGTCAGATCGATACTGCCGGAAATCGTCTTTTCGTCCAGCGCATCGATCACACTGCTTCTTCCTGACACTGTCAAGGCAATGTTGTCTTCCTCATACTGTACTTTTTCATCTGCGTCAAGTCCGATCACCTGAAGATTTGTCACCGGAATCTGCAGAGTCTTTGTCTTCACTGCCTCCACAACAACCGTAACATCGATCTTTGAGTCCGAACTGATCACCAAAGCAGTACCTGAAGGAAGATATGTGGAAATATCCACAGTCTTTTCAATATCCGAAGATGCGTCTGTAAGGTCTAACACTTCTTCCGGGATCGTGATCTTATTAATGGTATTTAAAATAGCCGCCTCGCCTTTAATACGTACTTTCTGTGGCGTATAGGTGATATCCCCTGCCTGATATCCATCTGCCGGAGTTCCGGTTGTCAGGAATTCCAGTTCCACATCTTTCGTATTCAGTATCTGCGCACTGATATTGACTGTGCTCACACTCAGCGTAAGCTTTGTCGTATCCACAACCTCTCCCTGTGCATCATAAAATACAGGTGTCACACGGTCTGTGATATCCGTTGACATGCCATCTACATTAATAGTCGCCACAACGGTATCGATCTGATTTACCACAGAAGCCGGACCGGATACTTTCATAACATTCGCATCTGTGATCTCAACATCACCAAGCGCGCATCCCGACGCAACCGTACCGGTTGTGTTTGTCTTGATCGGGAACTGCTTTGAAGCAGAATCCTCCAGTTCAAGATCCAGATACAGATCTTTGCTGGTAATATTAATACTGCTGTTGTTACGATTACAGGTCACGACAACCGGCACACGGTAAGTCCCTGTTTTCTCATCATATTCAATTTTCTGTGCATCCGCCGTTGCTGTAAAGTTCGCATTGGTAAGTGTATTATGCACAGAGCGTTTTGCATACACGCTGAACGTGATCGTATTCTTTCCATCCAGATAATCTGCCCATTTTCCCATGGAGGTGATATAAGATTTATTTTCCAGTGAGACACTGGTTGTGTAAGGTTTTGAGTTGCTCGGATCATCAATATTCACGACTACGATCCATAAAACAACAGCAAACAAAACAGCAAGGATCTTAAGGCCAAAGTTATTCATTACTTTCTTTCCGAATTTTTGTAACATCTTTCAGCCTCCCTCTCCATGATTTCACTTTCGAAGTGTCCTGCTCACGTTTCTGAATGTAAGCCAGTTTATTTTTTAAGAATTCTGCATCTACATTCCGGTAAAGTTCACCATCTAATGCAATGGATACTTTTCCGGTCTCCTCAGATACTACGATCGTAAGTGAATCGCTCACCTCACTGATACCGACTGCCGCACGGTGTCTTGTTCCAAGGTCTTTGCTCAGGCTTAAGGAGTCCGTCAGTGGAAGATAGCAGGTGGCAGAAACAACTCTGTCTCCCCTCACAATGACTGCTCCATCATGCAGCGGTGTGTTTTTTTCAAAAATATTGATCAGAAGCTGGCTGGTCAGGATACCATCTACGGCAATCCCTGTCCTCTCATACTCCGTCAGAACGATTTCATCTTCCACTACGATGAGTGCTCCTGTTTTTACTTTTCCCATCTCATAGCAGGCTTTCACCAGCTCTGTGATAGTCTTGTCGGAAAACTTTCCATTCTCCACTTTGTTGAAATCAAAATTAAAAAGATTTACCAAAATGTTCTTCCGTCCGAGATTTTCCAGTGCCTTGCGCATCTCCGGCTGGAAGATCACGACCACAGCGATCATTGCCACGTTAAACAGTTTGTCGGCGATCCAGACGATCGTATTCATTTCAAATAAAACTGCAAGCAAAACAAAGGCAAGGATCACAAGGATTCCACGGAGAAGCATCCACGCTCTCGTATCTTTGATCCAAACCAGCATATAATAAATCAGTACTGAAATGATAATGATCTCTATAATATCTGTGAGGGACATCTGAAGTGTCAGGTAAGACACCGCTTTTTCCCAAAACGTCCGCAATATTACGCCTAAATTCTGCACCGGCTTCACTTCCTTTTAATCTAATAAATTTTCGTCTATGTCCATCTCTTCTGCAAATTTCTTCTTGTTCAAACGTTCCTTCTCACTTTTTCCGTTAAAACGTTTGATCTGTTTATCTTTCTCCGTCACCAGAGATTTTGGAACTGCTTTTACATAATAATAGTAATCATCATCCTCGAACTGGAGGCGTTCCGTTCTGGAGTAATCCAAATTAAAAAACAGAAACTGGATGATCATGGCGATCACACCGGAGATCACGCTTCCAATGATCACACCGGCAATTTTGTCTGAAATCCCAAGTAAAATGTATCCTGCTGTCAGTCCAATCGCTTCAAATAAAATACCGGATGCCCATGCAACCGTCCATGAATGCTCAATGTCAAGCTTTCTCACCACATAGACAATGAGTGTCGTAATGATAAAAATGCCAAGAACAAGGTACATCTCTTTATTTCCAATCAGCTGGTTCAATGCCACTACTACTTTTGATACCGAAGAATCCGTCTCTTCCGCTGCATCGCTCAATGCGCTTGCATTCTCGCTCACTCCATGGATAAAGAAATAGATCACCGTACCGCAGGCAACAGACACTACAGAATACGCCTCACTCAGCAGACCGGAGCCAACCGGTACCGCATAAGGAATATGCAGCTTAAAGCAGACCGGTGTCAGAACCGCATTGATACCACTCTTTGGGGAAAAACGGAAATAAATAAAATAGATGATCGCAAACATGAGAAGTCCTACCAGACATACCTCAATGGATAATGCGTACAGATCCGCCAAAACGACCAACGCAGCAATTGCAATCAGTCCATTGACCGGAAGCATGGAACACACAAGTGCAAGAATGACTGCAACCGGAGTCTTGCTGACCAGTTTCATATATCCAATACTGTTGTTGATCACAAGGAATGTAAACAATGCAAGTACAAACCGGATCGCCGGTTTCACATATATTTCATTTTTTCCGTAAAAACGGATCAGTTTCTCTTTCAATTCTAATAAGGTTGTCATTTTAGCCTCCCGCCGTTTGTTTTACTCCTGATTTTCCTGCCCCCCGGCAGCGTTCAGTGATTATTCCCAGTCTTTATTCTCAGACATTTTCAGCTTGTCTTCCCTCTCGTATAACTGATTCAGCTTCTTCAGATTGCCATAATACTTCTTTACCTCACGGCGTCCCCTTGTATATCTTCTATTATAAACAAAATACGTGATCGCCATGTAAGCAATCATAAACACAATATACTTTACCAGCACGGATGTCAGCAGTTCCTGAATATCCATTGCATTCAGATTCTCCATTAACTGGTTCATGGAATAAATGCCCCATGTCACAAGGATCAGCGCAAAGCCAATCGTTCCTGACACAAAGCTTCCAAGCATACGCAGCGAAACATAATCTTTTCTTGCATACTGTGTCATCGGCTTACATTCTTTTCCCTGATTGGTGTCAAATATCGCCATTTTTATCATATGATGTAAACGTTCTTCGTTAACCATGCAGATTTCCTTCCTGTCTGTCACACAATGTATCTACTATAAAATAAACCCATCTCATTTTCTGAAAAAGTACATTCTTCACGCAATTATGCATTCTTATTCATCATTATAACACAGTAGGCGGTATTTTCAAACAAAAAAAAGCAGATGCGACCTTTCTACGTTTCTATCTATATAAATAACGTAGCTATGCGCCCTGCTTTTTTATAAATTCTGTCCTTATTTTCAGATATGTGACATTCTGTTCCCGGTTCTATCTCAGGAATCTCATCTTATCCCCTTCATCACGCTCTCCGCCCGATCTCTGCTGCATTGGACGTGGTCTGTTCAAAGCACTCCGCAGATTATTTGCCATAGCAGCTTTACACTTGTCACAGAAGCGTCCGCTTGTGATCGGTCTGCCACAGTGTTCACACAACACACCATCTAAAGAAGCTTCCGAGAGGATCAGTCTCTCCTCTTTCACCCACTGTTTGATCTGTTTCACAGAAACATCCATATCCTCTGCCACCTGACTGATGGATGCCTGTGGATGTTCACCGATATAATCTTTCACGCTGCTAAATTTCTTCTCAAGCTTTGCCCTGCATTCAGGGCAAAGCTGTGCGCCACTCATATAATTAAAGAGTTTTCCACAGCCCTTACAATTTCTTACATCCATAGCATATTCCTCCTAAAATCCCTCGCCGATACTGATACATAGGAAATAAATCTCATCCACCCCTGCCTGCAAAAGTACCTCTGCCACTGCATCGATCGTGCTTCCCGTCGTATAGATATCATCTACAATTAATATTTTCCTATATTTTACTATATTTGGTACTAACTGGAAAGCTTTTTTTAGATTTATCTTCCGTTCGACATCATTTAATTCTTTTTGCGGCGTGGTATTCCGGATTCGTTTTACCATGCGCTTTTCCACCGGAAGATTCATTTTTTCTCCCAGAGTCCGCGCAAATACGGCTGCCTGATTATACCCTCTCCCCTTTTCCTTCAAACGGTACATGGGAACGGGTACAATTGCTTCGATCTGTTTTCTTCGGATCCAGTCTCCATAGATGCGCACTGCTTCTTTCGCATAAAAATCTGCATATTCGCGTTTATTACTATATTTAAAACGGTACATGGACTGGCGGATTTCTCCCTGATAAACAAAAACCGCTTTTCCCTGGGAAAAATAGTGTTTTTTCCTCATGCAGTCTGTGCAGTATTCCCTCCTCTGGTCTTCTAATGGCTTGCCACATTTTTTGCAGGACGGTTCCCCGATACAGATCACTTTCTTCCGGCAGTCTTCACATGTATCTTTCCCAACATATATCACCTCATCACAGACAGGGCATCTTGGAGGAAATACAATGTTGGATAACCCCTCTTTTATTTTCATAAAATCCTTTCTAAAAATCTCTCCGGTTTCCATCCTAACACTTTTCTACCCTGCATACTATAAAGGTTTTCTTAAGATTTTAAATCTTTTTCTTATGATCCTCACCGAAAAAATGAGTGTCCTTTACACATTTTTTCTCAAATTCCGGTTGACGAATCCTGTATGAGTGATTATAATTCAATCATTAAAAGCATTAATGCTTTAAAGCATTAAAGGCTATGATCAATGATAAGGAGAATGAATATGAAAAAGATGAACAAAATACTCTCTGTCATGATGGCAGCTGCAATGACAGTTTCCATGACAGCATGCGGCGGCGATACAGCCTCCGACAATACCTCTGCATCTGCTGACAATTCAGCAGCAACAACAGAATCCGCTGCAGCAGGCAGTACCGATGGTCAGAAATATACGATCGGTATTTTACAGCAGTTAGAGCACCCTGCTCTTGACGCTGCTTCCCAGGGCTTTGAGGACGCACTGACAGAGCTGCTCGGTGCAGATAATGTAACATTTGACCTTCAGAACGCACAGGGCGAGCAGGCAAACTGTGCTACCATTGCAAACAATTTTGTTGCCAGCAATTATGATTTAATCCTTGCAAATGCAACCACTGCTTTACAGTGTTCCGCCGCTGCTACAAGCACGATCCCGATTCTCGGAACTTCTGTTACGGATTATGCAACTGCCCTTGAGATTGACGACTGGACAGGTTCTACCGGAAGAAATATCTCCGGAACTTCCGATCTTGCTCCTTTAGATGAACAGGAAGCCATGATCAAAGAATTATTCCCGGATGTAAAAACAGTCGGTATCCTTTACTGTTCCGCAGAGCCAAACTCCAAGTATCAGGCTACCCAGATCGAGGCTGCTTTAGATGCTGACGGCATTGCATACAAAGAATATACTGCTTCTGATTCCAATGATATCACCTCTGTGGTACAGACGGCAGTTTCCGAAGTAGATGTTATTTACATTCCAACAGACAACACAATGGCAAACAACACAGAAACCATCAATAACATCGCTCTTCCGGCAGGTATTCCGATCATTGCCGGTGAGGAAGGCATCTGTTCCGGATGTGGTGTTGCAACGCTTTCTATCAGCTACTATGATATCGGATACACAGCAGGCCAGATGGCTTATGATATCCTTGTAAACGGTGCTGATATCACAACGATGGAGATCAAAACTGCACCACAGGTAACAAAAGAGTACAATGCAGATATTTGTTCCCAGCTTGGAATCACACCTCCTGATGATTATGTTGCAATTGAAACAGAATAATCTTTCATCAATGCAACAAGTTAAAGCTTTAAATCGTTTTAGTATTATGTTATAATATGCCTGCGGTATTTCGTCTCAACAAATACCGCAGGTATTTTATGCTGTGGGTATTTTGTTCTGCAAGCAATTGATTTCATGAATATTGTTTTATATTTGTAGATGATTTTTGCACCAAATAGTTCCGCACAGGCATTTTATAAAAAAATAAGGAGAGATTTCTTATGACGATGATGTTAACAACTTATTTAGCTTCCCTGAGCCCGCTGGCATTGCTCCGTTCCCTGCCGGGCGCATGCGCACAGGGACTCATCTGGGGACTCCTTGCACTTGGAGTCTACATTACTTACAAATTGTTGGATTTTGCCGATCTGACCGTTGACGGTTCCATGGCGACCGGAGGTGCAGTCGCCGTTATGCTGATCCGTGCAGGCATGAACCCATGGCTTGCTCTTATCTTTGCTTTTCTTGCAGGAATGGCCGCCGGATTTATCACCGGAATGTTACATACCTCACTTGGGATCCCGGGAATCCTTGCAAGTATCCTGACGCAGATTTCACTTTACTCTATCAACTTAAATATTCTCGGAAGTTCCAATCAGGCAGTCAGCGTTGACAAATACAGCCTTGTTGTTTCACTCCGTTATATTTCGGACTCAACCGCAAGCAAAATCCGTATGTTTACGACCTGTATCCTCTTCTGCGTTGTACTCGTTGCCATTCTCTATTGGTATTTCGGAACAGAGCAGGGACATGCGATCCGTGCAACCGGCTGTAACCGGCAGATGGCAAGAGCGCAGGGAATCAACACTGATTTTCATACCGTACTTGCACTGATGATCTCTAACGGTCTTGTAGGACTTTCCGGTGGGCTTTACGCCCAGTATCAGGGAGCAGCGGATGTCAATATGGGACGTGGTGCGATCGTTATCGGACTTGCTGCTGTTATCATTGGCGATGTCCTCTTTGGAAAAATGTGTGCCGGCAAAAAAATTGCATTTGCTTACACACTGCTCTCCGTCATTGCCGGAGCTATCCTGTACTACCTTGTTTTAAGTGTTGTTTTATGGTTGAAATTCCCATCCGACGACCTGAAATTATTCTCTGCAATTGTAGTAGCTATCTTCCTTTCAATCCCGTATCTGAAAGCGAAACATAGCAGGAAAGGAGTGGCAAAATAATGGCTGAAATGTTAAAAATCGATCATATCTGCAAAACATTTAACGCTGGTACGATCAATGAAAAAGTTGCTTTAAACGGAGTTGATCTGACATTAGAAGATGGCGATTTTGTCACTGTTATCGGTGGTAACGGTGCTGGAAAATCCACAACTTTAAATGCTGTCGCAGGTGTCTGGCCAGTGGATTCCGGTAAAATATTTATTGGCGGTGATGATGTCACAAAATTATCCGAATACAAGCGTGCCAAATATTTAGGCCGTGTCTTCCAGGATCCTATGACCGGAACTGCAACCACCATGTCCATCGAGGAAAATATGGCAATTGCAGCCCGCCGTGGCAGAAAACGTGGGTTAAGCTGGGGAATCACGAAGGCAGAACGTGACACCTACCGGGAAATGTTAAAAACATTGGATTTAGGTCTTGAAGATCGTCTCACCAGCAAAGTCGGGCTGCTTTCCGGCGGACAGCGTCAGGCAATCACACTGTTGATGGCTTCCATCCAGAAACCAAAACTTTTACTGTTAGATGAACACACCGCTGCCCTTGATCCGAAAACGGCCGCAAAAGTACTTGAGATTTCCGACAAGATCATCTCCGACAATCATCTGACCGCTATGATGGTAACGCACAATATGAAGGATGCTATTGTGCACGGAAATCGCCTGATCATGATGCACGAAGGAAAAGTTATCTTAAATATTTCCGGCGAGGAAAAGAAGAAACTAACGGTTGAAGATCTGCTGCACCAATTTGAAAAAGTCAGCGGGCAGGAATTTGCTAACGACAAGGCATTATTGTCATAACCGGAGTTTAACGTATGTAGTGTCGCAGATTCTGTGGTGTTTTCTCAGGGTTTGAAGGGCAGATATAAGCGTCCTCTCGCAAGTCGTGATTTTATAGGTTTATGAAAAGAAAAACGGTACAGACGAAATATGATGTTCCTGTTCGCCGGGCATTCCGATAAGCCTCTAAAGAGTCTTATCTCCATGGCTCACAAAGGAAATCATATTTGTCTGTACCGTTTTTCTTTCATTTACGCTGTGAATGACTTGTGAGAGGACGCTTATATTTGCCCAATCAACATCATGAATCGCACCACAAAATCTGCAATTTACGTTATGGAACTCTCGGAGTTTCATCTTTGAGTTCTGCCGCTCGTATTCTGGATTGACGGATTTTCACAATCTGGATATTGCATGCCACACAGTCTTGGCTTAATAAAAAATAGAACTGATTTGTTTTCAGGATTTTGGGAGCGGCCGGTTCTTAGAAAGCAGACATTGTTCAACAAGTAAGATCAAATTGTCTTTAATCTATATCTCGCTCTTAAAATCTTCGCATAATCCTCGAAAATACATGTTCTGTGAATATAATGTTTCATAATCACCAATACCAGAAATCTTTCCATTTTGCATACAGATAATCTCATCATATCTTTGCAAAACTTCTTTATCTAAGTTATGTGTGATATTAATTACCATTTGCTTGCTGTTAACAAGAATATCTTCTATCAGCTTTGCATTTGTTGCATCCAATCCCGAAGTTGGCTCATCTGCTAATATTATTTTTGACTGCTTATATAATGCTCGCGCCATTCTGTTAACGATATATTTTTCAGATTCTCTGTATTCGCTAAAATATTTCCTTGAATATCTTTATATAATCCTAAAATCAATCTTAGTAAAGTTGTTTTTCCACTGCCGCTGCTCCCCACAATTGCGTATTTTTTATTTTTTTCAAAGTTTATATTTATATCTTCAAGGATAAATTCTTTTGTATCACCTATCTTAAAAGAAACATGGTTAACTCTCAAGCAGTCAAACAAATCCTGCGATACACATTTTTTTTAATAAAAATTTGAGACGGCAAATTGCCAACAATTGTTGATGTTTTGCCGTCTCTTGTTTCTCATTATTTCGTTAATGATGCTTACGCCATTGCAGGCTCTTTCTTTACAATTTTCTCAATTTCAGATATGCTCTTTTCTGTTACATCTGCAATCTGCTCTAATGTATAGCCTTTTTTGAACATATTCAGTATGATTTCTGCTTTTGTATCATCTACAATTCCCTGACTCAGATTACACATAACGCTCACATCCTTTCTCAAATCTTCCTCTAATGGAATATCGTACTCTTTTTCAATTATGTTTAGCTTTTCATTTTGTGAAAGTTTCTTTGATAACAAAGCTCCCAGCAGCCGGTGTAATTCATGCTTTTTGTCCTGTCCGGGTAACTCTCTCGCCAAACCAAGCAAAACAATATTAAGCAGATCCTGCTTTCCTTCCCACCTACAATTACCAAGTACCTTTTTATTGGCAAGGTAATAATAATCTGTGCTATCCTCAGGCATATTCATACAAATCCAAATCGTATAAACCTGCTTAATGTCATCGTACTTTTTATTAACAAAATCTCTTTCCTTTTGTGATGAAACAAGACGGCATGCATAGAAGATAGCTCTGTTCAATATATGATATTCGGTTGGCATATCTTTTTGTGCTTCCACATTTACTATAATCTGCGATAATCCATCTTTCATTCGTACATAAAACACGATATCAAAATTGATTGTTCCTTCATTGATTTCTGTGTTTTCCGTATTCATTCCAACCACACGCTCAGCCATTCTTACCGTTAGCATATCCACCATGTCATTGCATTCCATATCTACTTCTTCCAGATGTTTCCACAATTTTTCCGTA
>OGFF01000086.1_pt1 | contig 133256 bp, 144 predicted proteins | sample 1570751 | NCBI WGS metagenome assembly OGFF01 (sample SAMEA2581951, study PRJEB24529) | metagenome | biome: Human gut stool | place: China | collected 2011 | reverse complement strand
GCAGATAACGCAGTATCAACAGTAACATTAGTGCCACCACCAGATACAGTAATAGATACATTACCATTGCTGTCTGGTTTTATGTTGTTTACGGACTGCACAACGTAAGCAGGTCTATTTAATAAATCAGTATATTTACCGCTAGTCGCAACCTCAGCTAAATCGCTCTTGTCAGCTTTTTGTTGGAAAGCTACACCTAACTCGTTAATAATCTTATCAAAATCAACCTTCTTAGTATACGTATCAGTGATTACGTTACCGCTGCCATCCTGTGTTGCACGTAATGCAGTGCCTGTATAATTGCTTGCAGTAAGCGAGCCTACAACCTGCGAACCTTGCCTCCACCTTATTGGAGCTGTTGCACCCATTAAGGCAAAACCAGAAAAAATATCAGTCCCGACTTTATTCAGCAGTGCATTATAGATAGCTTTATTTTGGACAGGGTTAGTGCTTGTACTTGATAGTTCTTCATCAACAGTAACACCGCCGTCAGCACCATCCTTGCCTTTAGGCAACACAAAATCAAGCACGGCAGCAGACGATGTGCCGCGATTGGTGACACTAGCCGATGTGCCGGGAGCACTTGTCGTAACGTTGCCTATGGTAATTGTAGCTGCGTTGCCCGCTGGGCCTTGCGCGCCCTGCACTCCTCGCTCGCCCTGTTCGCCTTGGATGCCACGCGGTCCTTGTATGCCTTGTGCGCCCTGTTCGCCACGGTCACCTTTGTCGCCCTTCTCGCCGGGGTCGCCTTTAATGCCCTTGATGGTTATCGGGCTCGGGTTATCGAGGCCGGCTTTGTTCGTCCAAGTCAAAATGCCGCTGGAATCAATGTGCGGCACAAAGACGTTAACATTCTCACTTAAATCCTTGGTGGTATTCATATATGTTTCAGCTTGCTCTGCATCCCATACCACCTCGGAATTTGCGTACGAGGAGCCGCCGGGCTTGCCGACTACGAGCTTACGCTTGCCGTTCGCTTTGCGCGCGATGACCAGCTCGCCCTCGCGCAGCACAGGATTCACCTGCAGCCATTTTTCCTCGGACGCTGTGCTAAATTGTATTCTTGCATTACTCATTCATATCACCTCACGCAGTACGCACCCAAAAATATAAACACAGATAAGACGGCTCAAAAGTTACTTTTTCTCCATTGCCAGTAGATTGGATGGATATTTGATGCGAGTGATTTCCAGAGAATTTAATCACCTCACGGCCGTCACCTTTATGAGAACAGGTTCCAGCCCATTCTCCTGTACGCCTAAAGCAGCCTGTAGTCTTGCCATTATCTAAGCCAACTTGATTTGCCCCAATAAACGTTCCCTCAAAGTTTGACACACCATAAATTGTAGCTTCATGGATATGTGCAGGCAGATTATTTACACCCAGTGTAAATCCATCACTGCCGCCCATCGTTCCTCCGGGATAACCTGCACCGGCAGTACGAATATAGCGGCCGCTTTGCAGCAGCTGCCACGTGCCGCCAAGTCTTGTGCCGGGATTGATGTTATCACGGGTGATTACCACGGAGCCGACAAAGCTCATCGCGTTGAGATAATCGATGTTCAGAGCAACATTTCCCTTGCTGTCAGGCTTTTTGCCCTCAACGCTATATACAAAATTTTTCTGTATATTGCCGTTTCTATCTGGCTTCTCCCCGTTCAGCGACAGCAGGAATGTTTTTTTGATTGAGGCCACAAGGCCTGCGTAATCGCTGTCCAAAGCATCCTGCCCCTGCTCGACAAGGACCTGCGCCATAGCGGCAGCCATAATCGTAGCCTGTTTATACAGCTTGTTGTGCAGGTCAGCCGCCGCCAGCCCCGGAACAACGCCACCGATGCGCTGAATATTGACAGCGTACTCAGCATCGGATACAACCTTGCTGCTGTCAACAGCCTCAGCAAATACCTTAAAATTACTTCTCGCCATTTGTTAGCTCGCTCCCTTCTACAGCCCAATGGCTATTGTAACCACTGTAACGCATAGTGTTGTAATCGTAGCTGAACAGCGGCAGGCCGTCCGTCGATACGAATGTCAGCACGTTGATGCGTACGCCCTCCGGCTTCGGAATGATATATGCGTGGATAATCAGCTCGCGCTCCAGCGCAGTATAATCGCCCTGCAGTACGATGTTGAACGACATATCCTGCAAATCTTCGATGGATAAATGCTTATCTTTACCCATAACAGATTCCCACAGCTCATATAGCTCTGTTATAGTGCCCTTCCACGCATTTTGGATAATACGCGCTTTGATTAGCAGACGGAACAAATCATCGTCCATCATGCTGTTGCTGTCGTTCATTTCCTCCGGAGGAAAGCCGGAAATAAAGCTGACGCTTGCCATGTTCTGCGGCTCCGGGGTGTTGATTATCGGATACTCCGTGCCGCTGGCAATTTCCGTCGGAGCCGGGCAAACAATGTCGCCTGTAGCAGCAACGGACGGCTCAAAGCTGAGCTGCCTGCTTACTCCGACAATAGCGCCGAGGATATCGAGCTGTGCAGTCGTAGCATAATCAACCTCAAACGCCGTAATCAAATCGGTGGCGCTGCTGTCCAAATCAAGGCCGTAGCTGAGCAATTTCTCCACCATAGCCGTAAAGTTAACGCTGCGGCGATACTCGCTCGTGATTAACCGTTTATAATATGTTAAATCAAGCATCGACCTGTACCTCAATGGCATCGTATACCGGCTCCGGAATCTCCTTATAACCGATTGCAACGTCAGCAACACCCATCGCGTCTGCAGCAAGCCCCAATTTCAGCTCTTTTATGCCAAATATGGGCTTCGTCAAAGACGGATTGCAGTCAGTGATGATGTTGGCCAGCACCGAAGCGGACACATCACTACCAATCGTCAGCGCGGCCAAATAGTCATATATCGCACTCTTGACGTTGGCTTGGATGCTGGACATATAGCCGACATATTTCTTCAGCGTGCATTTAACATACACAGTTTTATATTCCGGTCGGTAAAATCTGATTGTGTTAATATAATCGTTCTGGTCGGTATACTGCACCTCCACATCGCCGTTTGTATAACAGCCGATGCCTTTATGCAGGTATATCGCCTCAGCCACGTCCTCGTCCGTGCCACCCTCAACAACACAGGTTACAGAGTGTGCCGGCAAACCGTGTGGATTATCCTCGGTTACAGTACCGACGTTGGTGTCATTCTCGTAAACAGCATAGCGGGACACGTCCGGTAATGCTGCAATAGCGCCCTTGGTGCCCGCCAGCATTGTCTGCGACGGATTAGCCGTACTGATTGCCTGCCTTTGGCGGAGCTGCGCGTCGGTTTCCTGCGTGTTGCCCAGCACAGCGCTCACTTCATTTATAACAGCTATCCACCCATAGGTCGGAGTCTCAATCTGCGCTATATCGCCCGCCAGCGCGCTCACAGCGCCTGCAGTGCGGCATGTAGCTACAGTGTAAGCCGTGCCATTGGAATCAATTACTACGTTTGCCGGCAAATCCCATGTCAGGCCAGCGCGATCACGCACAGCTCCATTAACGATTTGTGTAAATGGCGTGCCGGTGATTTTTACCTGACACGTGCTCTGACTGGCAGCCTTACGCTTAATACCGTTCAGCTTTACCACGCTGTCGAGTGACGTGCCGATAGCAGTCTCAGGAGAGCGTGCGTTGTAGGCATAAGCCATAGCCTGCAGCGTATCGCTTTGCTTGAGGGCAAAAATGGATAGCAGCTGGTAATCGGGAGAGCTGTTGTCCAAATAGATATCATCACCGTAGATTTGATTCATAGCGGCAATCATATCCTCTAAAATATCGTTGTAGGTAGGGATATGCAGTCCCGTACTATCAACATAAGGCTTAAAATACGTCACATCTGCACCTCCTCGCTACTAATAGTCAACGAGCCATAGATAGTCTCTACGGTCGCCGTAAATTTGTAATGTCTTCGTTCATAGCTTGATTCAAAAGACGTGACAGACTGCACGCCTTCCGTGCCACTTATACGGTCACGGATAATAATGTCAACGGCCTGCCTGTTTTCATCACTGCCAGATGTGCCTAAAATCTGCTCCCACAACGGCAGCCCATCTTTTAGGTCTTCCCACCATTCGGCATAAAGCAAAAGTAGGCGCTGCTTTATCGCCTGCCCGACAGCTTCGATGCCGCTGATGTAATTTTGAGAGCCACGACCAAAGCAGTAGTCCCAATTGTCGTCTAAACGTCTAACCTGCATATCAGCCTCCAATAAACACATTGCTGCTGCCTTCGGCTACAGTACCGCCACAGCTGACGGAATCACCAACGCGCCCGGCAGCCTTGCCGTTAATATAAACACTGGCACTCCCACTGGCAATTACACCGCTATGCGTAGGATGCGCTACACACCCATGCAGCGCATAACTGTCGCCCACACGGCCTGCAGCGCGGCCGTTAATATATACGTTAGGGCTGGCCGATACGAGCGCTGTAGGCGAGCAAGCATCATGACCGGTATCCAAATCGCCTAAACGCGTTGCATTACTCATTGATATTCACCCGCCCTGCTTTAATGTTGACCGTACCGCCTACGATGTTAATCGTGTCTCCGGCAAGCTCTACGTAAGCACTGCCTGCATCATTGCGTAGCTGAGCAGAGCCTGTGCTGTAGCCGGGGATTACTCTAGGCTGTGACCACACGCCGATAATAGCAAAGCCATCAGATAGGTCATGCCGGCGGCACTCTACTTGGTTCTGTACGCCGCCGCTCTGCCACCAGCCATCCATGCACATATCGCCAAACACCACAAGGCATTCGTCTCCTGCCTGTATAGGCAGCGTCAGTGCATAACCTCCTGCACGTGGTACGACGATAGGCACATCAACCAAGAGCGGTATATCTACCCACGTCTCATCACCGTCTGCAAGCATTTTTTCTCGCAGCGCTGGTTGCACAGTAACAGTCTGAGCGGCCGCGTCAAAGCTTTGGATAATACCAGGCATGCACACGCGCGTCTTGATTGCAGCGGCACGAGCATCCAATTCTCCCTGCCGTTCGACGTTCGGCGTGCGCAAATTCAAATCAATCATAAAATCACACTCCGTTTGGATTTTGCGAATTGTTGGCCATGAGGGCAGGCAGAACGCCCTTACCATAACGAGAAACAGCCGTACAGGACGTATACCAATCATTACCCATCGTATCACCAGTATGCGTCAGCTCGATTACCTGATAGATCCACTCTTCATCAAGCGGCATCTGCGCCTGCCCTGGAGTTACCTGTGCTTCCGCAATCTCGCTGTTTTTAAGCTGCACCAAGGACCACATATGCACAGTGGGATTCAGTAGCAGCTTAAAATTTGCGCCATACTGCGTCTGCGTCGGCATACCGACAAGACCGGTAGTAGGCGTTTGCACGATAGCTTCATCCTTGGCAGCGTCGGCAAGCTTAATCATGTTCAACTTGCCGTCATTCACCCAATAGCTCGCACCGTTACCGCGGGCAATATCAGAAATATAGTCTTTTGGCTCGCCAAAAATAACCTTACCCCGCGGCAGTTTTTGACCGGACAGGCCCTGAGTGATACTATTCGTAGGTATTTTGGTTTTTGACTTTTCGCAGACCGCATCCAAAATCTGACGTTGATTTACACCCTTGTTTAAGGTTTTGGCAATAAAATTTTTCCCAAGGACATTAGCTCCGTCTACACATAGGAGCGATAGCACGTAGTCCGTATTATTCTCCTTGCGTCGGGACGGATAAATAATTTTTCCGTCGAAAATAACGCCGTACTGTTTCTCTTGGGTATTACCGTCGGATTCTTTGATTTCTTGTATCGTCCCATCTGCACCAGCAGTCAGATAGCCTTCATAGCCAGCCTCGATGATGATGCGGTCGCCCTCTTTAAGGATTTTTTGCTCTGTTGCAGCAGTAAGATTGTAGATTTCTACAGTTGAGTAATTGTTTATTTCCCGCGACTTTTTGACAGTAAACTTCACATGCAGGTCAGAAACATTCAAGGCCTCCTTGTCCTGATCATCCACAACAAGGATTTTCCATTTGCGCATCCACAGATAACTGCTCATGAGCCATCACCCCACAAAAGCACCCAAGCTGAGCCTAATGTATCATTATCCGGTTGCTCCTGCGTAGTAGGCCCAACAGCCACGATTTGAGCGCTGCCAATATTCAGGTAAGCGTACTGACCTAACAAATCAATGCCAGGAACGAGCGGCATGCCTGTAATCAACTCTTCGCCTGTGCTATTGTCGCAGACATCAGCCACCCACAGCTCGTACAAATCATAATAGCGCAGCTTCAGCAGGATGTTGATGTTACGCTCGCCATCCAGCGTCAGCTTAAAAGTCTTCTGGTCGAAAGGCGTGGTAGTCAATGGTATTTCATAATAGCTCATTACCACTTCACCTCCAGACCTGTGCCCTTTTCTACTTTGCGCAAAATCGTACTGTTGTCGCCTTTAGGCTGCACTTCCTGCGATTTTCGCTGTGCACCTGTAGTCCACTGACGCGCGGAAACCTTTTCGGTCCCAACATTAACCACCAGCACCTGCACAAGATTCACAGTAGCTTTGAGCGCGCATAGCGTCGACACATCATCGCTCACATCAATGCTCTCAATAAGCATATTCTGGTACGTGTTCAGACGCGTAACAACCTGCATGGGTATACGCAGTTCCTGCAGCTTGCAGAGTAAGCGATAGGCCTGTACAGATTTTGTGCCGCCATCACCACCATAATTAGCACCAACACGATAAGCCATGGCATCAGATACGCCAATCTGCATCGTCATACGGATAGGATTTACAAAAGCATGGTCGCTGATATTTGCGCCAGTCTGCACAGGATGCTGGGTAACCGTCAGGCTATGTTCAGTATCAACGCTAAAAACAGCATCAAAAAAATAGCCACCAATGTTCGTTTTAACCATAAGAACCTGTTGTGCTCCTAGCCCACTGCCCCAAACAGATGGACTATAACCATCATTAGTCTTAAATGATTTATTGCCCGTGAGCTTAGCAACCAGATTATTAGCGCCCCAGATACCATTTAAAGTGTTCATTGTACCCATTAAGCTCATACAAACACCGTCCCTCCGTTATGCGCTGCCAGACGCTGGGCAAAATCTTCCATCGTTCCTTCCACAGCCTTAGCCACTCCCTGCGGATCACTTACGTTTCCACAATTAACCACGATGCCGCCAACATTTACAACTCCGCCGTTATAATTTGCCGTACTGTTCGCCATCGGCATAAGACCGGCAGTACCACCAGCAGCAAAACCTGCAGCATAGCTCGTAGGAGCAACAAGGCTGTTATACCCGCCGTCACCATGAGCAGCGTTTTCGGCAGATTCTTTATCTTTGTTATAGATAACCATAGCGTTGGCAGCACGGTCGTCCTCGTTCGCAGAAAAAATGTCAGGACGCTCAAACTCATGCATAAACACACTCGCACCTTCGGCAGCATCTTCTACATTACGCAATTTGTCGCCTGCTTCACTCTCGTTCGTGCGCAGTTCATGGTCAAGATAGGCAATTTGAGTATCAAGGTCGGTCCATTCCTTGCCACGAGCAGCAGCATAGCGTTTGAGCGCATCCCAGCGTTCATTGTGCCATTGAGCTATGCCACCAGACGTACCATCATCACCGACAGCGTCTGTACGCAAACCGGATTCTTGTACCAAGTTGCCTACAATACCGGACGCGGCAGCCTTAGACCAACCTAATGACATCAGCTTGTCGCGGATGTATTGAGCACGTTCGCTGTCTGCACCTTCAGCCGCTGAGCCTAGCTGCAATTCTTTTTTAGCACCAGCAAAATCGCCCTGCATAGCTTTACCTAAGGCTTGCATAAGATGTCCCATCCTATTTGTCAATGTGAGCACCTTATCTACTACCTTGCCAACAGCCAGCAAAAAGAAGTCCCAGAATTTCTTCACAACAGGATACTTTTTGCCAAAAATACTCTCAACAATCGTGGCCAGACCTTCGGCAATTTCAGCAACGCCCTTAGCAATATTAGCTACCGTCTTTTTGAGCTTCTCCTGACGTTCTTCCGTAAAGACTTTTTCAAACAGCTCCGTAAGCTTCTCAAGGATAAACGCAATGCCTTCCTTAAGCTTTTCAATAAGACGGCGCAATGGATTATTCTCATCAGTAAGCCATTTCCAGAGCGGCTTTAATGTATTGCTACTCTCGCGCCCCTCAAGATAACCAAAGAAATCCTCCAGCATGATGAGTGCAGTGCCGATGGCCATCATCATCAAGCCAAACGGCCCTGCCATGATGGCAGCACCGACAACAGCAAATATAGCCACTAAAGCCTTTGTTTTACTTGGCAGCGCGTCAATAAAATTATAAATGCCTTCAAATAGCCATTTTAGAGCCTTGACCAGCGACATTGCTACACGCACCACACTCGCCAACACACTGGCCACCTTACGCGCCAGTGTAGGCAAGCTCTTGCCAAATTTATCATTCAGCCAACGGATAAAATCCTGAAACTCTTTGATGTAGGGCTGCAGCTCTTTGATAAGGTAATAGACCACCCATTCCTTAAACATTTTTAATTTGAGCTGCAAAGACTGCACGTCATAACCAATCTCACGGATCCAGGCTAACTGCCCGTCAGCATCTGCAGGAGTAGACAGCTCTGCCATCTCCTGACGCAGACGGAAAAACTGCTCACGCAGCTCCGGCACCCATGCCACATCTTCCTGCGAAGCGCCCATGGTCTTCAGGACCACACTCAAGGTTTTAGCTGTGTCTTTTGTCACCCACATTGATTGCGCCAGCTTTTGGTATTCCAAATCGGCGCTGGCCACAGCCTTAATGTTATCAATGACAGCTTCCGTAACTTTAGCCAGCCCTACAAAGATAGCGCCATATTTAAGGATAGAGCCTAATTTCCCGAGCATACCGGATAGATTGTTGATAGCTTTTGCAGCTCCGGCAAAAGCGTCCTTGTCGACTTCTGCACCGATGCGGACAAGATATTCTTCTAATATATTGCTCATCAGCATCTACTCCTTTCTCATGGCGTCCTGCATCCGCCGTGCGTTTTCTGCCTTGACCGCCAACAGCTCGTGAGCGTCCAGCAAATCATCAAAATCATACGTGCCATCACTCAGCTCGTGCTGCCGCCAAAGCCCTGCAGCAACAGGAGCAAAGGCGAAAGCATCAAGCGTCGGATAACTCATCGGCTCGTAGGTTTGCCCGTCAATTCTGCCGGGAGATTCAACCCGGCTGCGGCGAAAAAACCTCCGACGTTAAAAATCAGCGCATGAACAGTCAGCTGGATAACGCTGGCAGCATCATACGCCAGAGCCTCGTCAACAAAATCACCCTTAGCTGTCAAGACAGGTTCAGGGAGCTGCTGGCCATTACCGTTATCAATCAAACGATTAACAGTGCGCAGCAGCAGGGATTGCAGCTCATCAAAATCCTTACGTGGCATACCCATGAGAGCAGCAGCCATCTCGGCTGTTTTGCCGCCAGACGGCGCCAGCACGCCCGCAACCTTAAAAGCAACATAGCTGCCTGTGCGAGCATCCATTTTAGTGAGCTGATAGGATTTACCAGCCACCTCAACAATTTGAGTCTTTTGTTTAAGCATAGCATCCTCCTAAATTAAATCGGTAGATTAGTAACCTCGGCACACATCAGCGCCCAAGATACACGCTGGCCTTGGCTCTGGTACGGAGTATCCGGCTCTTTTTGGGGAGAGATACCGGAAATAATATGGCGGGTACCTGTAGCGGTATTACGCAGAGTCATGCTGGTGCTTGCCCATTCGCTTGTCGGCAGTTGCCACAGCGCGTTAAACCAGGCGCTCAGCCATTTATGGATAGCAGAGGTCTGTTGACATTCAATGGTTACGGTGCCATTATTGCCCGCAATCTTAGATACCATTACAGAGCCATCTGCAGCAATATCATGAGCAGTGCGGTCGGTGGCCTTGGATACTGTCACAGAGCCTACACCAGTACCATCAAAGAGATACGAGCCAAACGTAGGATGGTTGATAGATCCAGCCAAATCAGCAAAACTGTAAGTAGTTAATTCCATTCAGATAGCCTCCTTAGCGGTTAACATTAACCTGGATGGTAATAAATTCAATTGAACCAGCCAGTTTACAGCAGACATAAATCGGTGGAGCCTTGCGCTTGTCACGGTCAGCCTGAGACTGCTCGTCAATCGGCTCACTCTGCACCAGATAGCCATCAGACAGGTAATCACCTGTCTGCAGATCCAGACATTCTGCACCGTTCCACTTGCCCGGAGCGATAAAGCCTAACTTTACATATTTACGGCAAGCATCATTGATAACATTAATAATGCTGGTAACGCCAGCTTCAGTCTGCGGCAATTTGCGGCGCTGATACAGCAGGTCCATGACATTAAGAGTAATGTCATTTTTGAGCATATCAAGGTAAAGCACCTCATCAAAGCTTGTACCATCAGCCATATAGCCCTGCTGCAAAACATCGTATTCCTCGCCACGGGTAATATATACATTACCGTTATGGCCTGTAGATTCAGAGCTACCACACACATGGGTTACCTGAGATTCAGACAGGTCATCTGTTTTTATGCCGGGCAGAGTTTTATACGCCAGCGTAAACGCATCACCGGCAAGACCACGGTTAGCGCCCATCGCGTAGCCCATAGTAGCTGCAACAGCATCGGGAGTATCCGTGTCACCACAATACTGACCAAAGCTGCGACGGTAGTTTTTATCCTGCAAAGCCTTAAAAATGCTCTTCGCATCACCAGATGCATCAAGTACACTTTTATCAGCAGTAGTATACATATACACGCTGTCAGGCACAGCGTTCTCGCACCATGCAGCACAATCTTTGATATCCACGTCTTTAGCACCCAGATAGCTAAACGGCCACCACTGAGAGTTAGCAGCACGGCAAGCCTCCAGCGTAGCAGTTAGATTCGTATCTTCCGTCAGCTTTACGCCTACCGCCAGCTTGCGCGGGCTGGTCGTAGCAGCAAAATAAAGCTGAGCAGCCTTGTATTCCGGAGACGTTTCTACAAACCCGTCAGTCAGCATTTGAGATGCACTGGTATAAATACGTACCCTTTCATTGCCCGGGATAACCTCAGACTTGCCAATAATCAGGCCAAGGTTAAAGCCCTTGCGAGCAGCAGCCTTAGCAGACAGGTTGATAACCACGTCGACAATCGGAGATAAGTCCAATTTATAAGCCAACTAAATCACCCTTTCTTAATAATAATTTCACCTGGCTCAAGGATAACATCACTCGTACCAGGCTCGTTTGCTTTAATCGTAACGTTGACTTCTTCAATCGCTTTCACGATAGATTCAACGCTGATTAGCACATTAAAATATAAAGTCAAATCGGCACGTTTCCACCATCGCCCTTGGAACAGTTCAGGCGCATATTGGATGGAATCCTTGCCGGGAATAATATAAATTTTTTGTTTTTTGAGCTTCGGTCGGCCAAGCAGCAGCTCAAGGCGTAGCTTAAGCAGCGATTCATAGCAGGCAGGACCGTAAGAATTCAGGCGTAGCTGGATGGTACGTGTGCTTGCACTCTCACGCAAAAAATCACGTCCTTCAGACTGCCAACGCTCATCAATCGGCTGCATGATATCCTCGGCCGCCTCAGTGCACTGCATAAAAACCACGTTATCCGTAAGTTTCCAGTCAGGACCTCCGTCCGTTGGCCAGGAGCGGCGGACTGGTGGCGGTATTGTCTTAGCATCATGCCCGAGGATGTCCATCAGCTCTGCCCACATTAAAGATTCAAATTCGGCAATATTTTTAACCAACACCGTCACCATCCAATCTTGTCCCGATAGAGCGGTAAAATCCATAATCAATATCAGGCGTAACAGTGAGGATTTTGTAGCGTGCTCCGCGCCATTCCAGCTCATCGCTGATAGCTTCACCATTGGTCGCGTGCAGCTCCACGTTCGTCAAAAATTTCATTGCCCCGGTGACGCGGTCACCTTCAGGCAATAACTGCAAATCTTTAGGCTGGGCAACGGTGACAATCGCTGCCACCTGCAGCACAATAGGATTGTCTGCATCCCGACCATAAGCTCCATCGTGCCAGCTCGCAGCGTAGCGTTTGACAGTAATGCGCTGGCAGCCTAAACGCTTGCTGCGCACCACTCTGCCAACATTAACCACGTCAATCACTCCTTACCACATAAACAATAGCCTTACGCAAGGCACCGGTATCAATCAGCGGATTAGTTTTGCCGCCCTTGCCTTTGGTCTTTTTATCTATGGTTTTCGGGGAGTTGGGCGGCCAGCCATTCTCGGCATCCGTAAACCATTTGCGGCAGATGTTCTGCGCCAGCAGGCCCGTGCGTTTGATAAAAGCATCAGCCCTCGCTCCATCGCCAGTCATAGCAGCCTTTACAGCCTTAGCGTATTCTTCTGCAATCTCACGGTGGTGCTTGGCGATGGCCGGTTCAATCACAGGACGCGGTGGTGCATGCCAAAGCGGCGAGCCGTGTGTCTGGACGTAGAGCTGATAAGCAAGACTGTACTTCATACCCTGATCCATATAGCCCTGCATTTCCTCACGCATGGACTTGCGCCGGATGCCATGAGTATGGATGTACAGCAGGCTCGCATTATTGATAGGCTCATCGCCACGAGAAGTTTTCTCCTGTGGGATACCAACGTAGAGCTTATTAACACGGTTCAAAGCTTGTACTCTGTCCATAAGCCCCTGTAGGCCGCCGCTGACCGTTCTATGGGAATTTTTGACGCTCACCATACATACATGCCTCCCTTGCCCACAAGTCGAGCTAAGGTAGCAAACTGCACGCCAAACGCGGTCAAACGAAAAGCAGCCCAACCAGCAAGGTCCTGTGAAAGCGCGGACGTATCCATGGAATAAGACACGCCATCAGCGGACTCACTCGTAACCACACCAGCGGCCTGAGCTGCGGCAAGGATATCAGCAGCAGGTGCCCCCGGGTCTGCAGCAGACTGCATGTAAAGGGTGCACATATGGGCGATGAATAGTCCGATGGCCATCCTCCACATCTTGCCATAGCGCTGCTCGCTTACACACGCCTGACCAAGCTCTACAAAGCTGTCCAGCACTATTTCCGGCAGGGGCTCAGCAAACTGTGGATAGAATGCCAGGAAGTCCTCCTTGGTGTAGGGAGGATTCTCCTGCGTTTTTATATTGCTGGCCTGAGCAATCAGCGGATGGTACATAATGCACCTCCTTATTCGCTTTTATCCTCCGCTTTGGTGAGTTTCTTGGCTTTGGCAACAGCTTCTGCCTCAGCCTTCGGAGTTTTACCATTGACCGGCACAAGGTCGCCAGACTCAACAGCCAGCGCATACAGCGGATCAGTTGCAATCCAATCGGGAGCATCCTCAATTTCCATTCCACCCTTAGTCAAAAAGCGTTCCGCATCAATGCGTTCAGTTCCGTCCTGCTTAACAAAGCCAAAGCGTTTTTTAGTTAAAATAACCATTGATTGTCCTCCTCAAATAAAAAAGCCAGACGATAAACGCCTGGCTAGAATATTGCCTAATCAGATACCGATGTGGTATGCGACAGGTTGGTAATACATGAATTTAACCTGGCCGATTTGCGCTGCAAACAAAGTCAGGATGGCGGCACGCTCAACAGACGGTTGAGTATACGCGCGGGTGATAGGCACAGTCAAATCAAAGTTAACCATATCCTCATCGTTGACGTAAACCATCATAAGGTCTTTTTGACCGGTTCCGGCCTTGATGCACCAACGGCAAGGCTCAATGGTGATAGAGCCGCCCTGCTCTTTAGCAATATTGTTCTGCATCAGATACTCCATGATGGAGATGTTGCCAGCGTCGGAAACCTTCTGCATGGTGATGTAAGCATACTGCTTCGGCGGAATCAGAATATGATTCGGCATGCCCTTCATGTCGTATTCAGACGCAGCCCATGCATCAACCAGCGCATTGTTGATGTCATGCAAGATCTCATCTGCGGTTTTAGTATTCCACGTAGCAGTGCCAGCCTTGCCATTACCAACAGTGTAGGTAACAACGTTCGGGTCATTCAGCAAGCCAGTAGTACCTGCCTCTTTGAAGCCGTTGTAGACATTGAGGTCAAGAGTTTTGTTGTAGTTGAGTTTAACGCCCTTATCCAGCAAATCTTCCAGATTGCGGCCAATCTGCTTCATCTTTGCCTGGTCAATGAACGGAACCTGCATAGCGTGCATCCAGGTGGATACCTTGAACATGTTCTTGCTGGTGTTGACCTGCATTACAGGGATTGTAGTAGCACCGGGAGCAGTGATACTGTTAGCGTTTGCGCCAGAAGTAGCATAGTCAACATCAAAAGTAGAAGTAAACTCTACCCAGCCGCCGCCAGTCTTGGCGACAATATCACGCTGCCAGGTTACACTGGTCAGCGGTTCGCGCAGTTTAGGATCAACCTTTTCAAGTTCGCCTGTAATGTACGCCATGCCAGAGCTGGCAGCAGCATCCCATGCAGAGCCGCGGAATCTTTTACGACCACCATTCTGCATGGCCAAATTACCCAGATTACGCATACCAGCGTCCGGGCTATAAAAGCTAAATTTTCCAGTTGCCATATTATTTATACCTCCTTATATTACGCAGAAGCACGAGTCAGCAGAGTAACTTCGCAGACACGATTTGCATCCATTGCGCCGCTAGTCCAGCGCATATTCGGAATTTCAATGGTGTTAGTGCTGTCAGCAGCAGCTTCAAAACCACCAATTACGCCGTTAGCGATAGAAGTATTAGCTTTAACGCGCACGTAAACTTTACCGTTAGCTTTCGGAGTGCCAACATTACATACAACAGTAGCAGCGCCGCGTTCCAGGACAGACATATACTGACCGGGCTGATATTCGGTTTTATTTTGCTCTGCATAAGATACTGCCTGCTTAACAACACGCAGCGCAATGCCAGCGACATTAGCAGCGGTAGTTGCAGCACCTACAGCTTCATAAGTGTTGTCATCTTTAATGCAGACGGCAGCACCAAATGGGATAGCTTCGCTTTCCTCGTTTAACAGACGGCTGGCCACGATATCGTCCGGGGTGCGGGCGTAGTTACCGGGATAGCCAAAATTCATAGAGATACCAATTGCTTTACCACTCATATTGTTTTGCCTCCTTAACGATTTTTATAATGCGGATTATATTTTTTTGCAATCTCACGTCCCAGAGCGTAATCATCAGGCTTGCTGTCTTGCGCAACAGAACGACGACGCATCTGCATCAGCTTGCCATATTGAGCATCCTGCTGCATAGAGCCTTTGATGAGGATAGCCAGAGAGTCAGCCGCACGTTTGCGCTGTGCCTCATTTGGAATGGCTGCTACTGCAGGCTTCAAATTTTTGATTAAAGCCATAGCTGCATCACGTGCTTCTTTGGCGTTGGGAGCACATTCACCCTCAACATCTTCTTCCGGCGCTGCATCCTGAGCATTGATATCTTCAGGCGGCTCGATTACATCGTCCTCATCACCGGCAGGAGCTGTTTCAGCAGCAGGCGCTTTGTTTTGGAGCTCTTCCTCCAGCGCGTCCAGAGCATCCTTTTTAGGTTCAGCAGCAGGCTGCGCAGGGTTCAGCTTAGAGCTGATAGCTTCCAGTGCGTCCTCAATTTTCTTAAAGCGTGCCTCAGTAGCCTCATCCATTGCTGCAGGTTTATTTTCAGGCTGCGGCACAGCAGCAGGTGCAGGTGTTGCAGGAGCTGCGGGAGCTGCAGGCGCTGGTGCAGGCTGAGGACGCGGCTCAGCGTCAGAGCTACCTGCAAGCTTTGCAGCAGCCTCCATGTCCTCCGGTGTAGTAGATTCGTCGCGAGCCAGCGCTCGCAGGATACGTCCAATCAAAGATTTAGACATTTTTTTACCTCCTTTTTCATCGTCGGCAGTGTCACGGATGGCAACCTTGTGCCCCGCCCTGCCTCTATCAACAACCGCTACATGGTTACCGCGGATTTCCAGCTGATCATAGCTGGAGTCACTCGTCGGATTCCACAAGCAGTCATAGCCGCAAGATATCTCGCGTTTGCCAGCCTCAATCTTATTGATGAGGTCAGCATCGTAAATAACCAAATCAGCGACCAGGCAATTACTTAGGTCGCCATCGCCTCGACGCACATCTCGGCACACGCCTTTCATGTACCGCCCATAGTTATCAGGGGTTACATCTTCTTCCGGATGCTCATCGCATACAGGCTTGCCCTCAAAGCTTGCCACGGCAGCACGGTCAAAGACTTCAGCTTCAGGACGCTGAACATTATAAATGCCATCAGCGACCGGACCGCCGAACTCGCAGCCTCGATACTGCTGCGTGCCTGTGCGTGCAATCGGTACATCTTTGCAAATCAAAAAGCCTTCTGGCGTTTTAAGGATGTGGTCGGAGATTCGTGAGCCAAAATATGCCTTGCTCATAGCTCACCTCCAAGTAATAATTTCTTAAATTGTTTTATGCCCATGCGCTCGATTTTACCGTTGCGGTACACCTTTGCAGGCCACGCCACCTGGTCAAACCTGATAAGCGGTTCAGGATAACAGCGGCAATTATAAATGTTTCCCGCATGGTAGTACCCTTGCGACTTCTCATGGTTGAGCAGTTCCGGCGCCGGAGCTTCGCTCCAAGGGATAATCACGCCATCCATATGAGCATGAGCGGAACGCACACGAGAGTCCTCGCTTGTACGCCAGACGTACCAATCAAGCCCTGCCTCAGCAGCACGCACCTGCGTCAGAGCCGTGCTGGCTTTAGATGTTTCCGTGCGGGCAATGAGCCTTGCATGAGCTTCGGTCATGTGCGGGTACTCTTTGAGGATATCGTCTATCATTGCCTCCGGTCGCAAGCCTTGCTCATAACCTTTAGCAACCTTATGAGCCACCCTGTCAGCCAGCGTGAGCGGCATAGAGCGGATTAATTCAGCGTTGCGACTTATTATACCCTCGTACACATTTGCGACGCGTGATGAGGCAAGCTCGCGCTGTAGAGCAGCGCGAATGATTCGCCCCTTACTGCCCTCAGCCGCTGCAGACCGCCACGTCTTATGCCCATCGCGGAACAGATGCGTGGCCATCGAGCGTGCGACTTGGTCGCATGCACGAATAAAAGTCGGAGAACGTGCCAGCCGACGCATTATGTCAGCAATAAAAAAAGGACTGGCAACGTGAGCTAGCTCGCGCTTCAGTCCTTGCATCAGGCGGTCAATGGCGCTGGCATAAGAGCGCTCAATGGCTCGCGGCATTTTAAATTTTTTCATAATTTTATTTTCTCATTATTAAGCTTTGTTTTATCCATGATTTCACCTCTTATGAATAACTAACTTCAATATCATACCGTTTAATGAGCTCACGATTTATATCATGAATGTCCTCGCAATGTACAACTTCGTTAGCTTCGAGATCCATAGGACCCCAGAATTCAACATCATATCTCTTTTTTGATCTATTGTAGTCGATCATGATTTCGTCGCCATTCGGGGCTTCAATACGAGTGTGCCCCTCTCTCCACATAGTCTCTTTGATTTTGCCTGATCCTTTCGGGAAAATATCTGCAAGATCAGATTCACTGACAGAAGAATTAGATTCATTACTAGAGCCAGAGGTAAAACGCCCATTCTCAGCTCTAGGATGTTCAGATTCATCCCAGGGATTTTCATCATAGGCTCTTAATCTAGCTAAATTTGTAGCTGTTTTATCCACAATGCTAACCTCCGTAATTTTTAGTGTGTACATATTAACTCTCATACATAATTATTGCAAGTTATTTTTTGCAACAAAAAAAGCGCAGCTAGAAAACTTCTAACTACGCTTAAGGAATTAATTCCTTGATACCCTTGGCGGCACGATATGCCCTTTTCATCAGGCTGTTTTCTTCGAGATACTCAAGACCTTTTAATGTTAATCTCAGACGACCGATGCTCATCATAACATCACCAGCTGCGCTTTCATCGAAAGCAATTCCGGTAATGTACCCAGCCTGCGAAAGCATACGCAATAGCTCGCGCCTTCTCGGGTCGGATACGTTCAGTCGCTCTGCTGAAATCAGCCTGCAGTCAAACTCGTCATAGTCCATCGACGCTTTGAGTGCGGCAAGGATTTTGTAGATTGTGTTAAAATCGCCCATAGGAAACACCTAGTTCTTGCCACATTTTGCACAAGTTGCAATTGCGGCATTCCAATCGGTGATTTCAGGACACAAATCCTTTTTGTACTCACCATAGCCACAGTGAACAATGTCGTAGCAATGTCCATCGTATATTTCTTTTTTCAAAATTGGGCAATATACCATCATTTCATTTTCTGCATCCATTCTTTAATCACCTCGATTTTTTTTAATTGCCTAGGGTCGTATTTCCATCTTGGATAAACTGTAGATAATCTACCGTTCTCGATCACAACAGATGAGCCGTCATCAGATATAAACAAATACTTGTCACTTGATTGCTTAAACATAATAAAAGCATTGTCGACGAAAGACTGCGCTTCATCTAACGTAACTCCACGACTTTTTAGCTGTTCCGTACCATGAATGCCCGGGTCGACAATTTGAATTCTTACCGGCTCCATAGCTTCATCACGCGGAGAAGCAAGTCCTAAACTTTGCAACTGCCTAGTCAATTCAGGGTACTTCTTCGCTTTTGCTAATTTAATCTTAACATCTTCGACGCTAGAATTCAAGTCGCTATTTCCGCCAGCAGACGAAAACTTTCCATCTTTATCCCTTGGATGCTCCGATTCCTCCCACTCCGAATCCCCTACTCCTTGCCTGACGGGAGCACGTGCCTGCTGTAGTGATTCTTCGCTGCCAACAGCACCAGCAGCCTCGCCACCGCCCATGTCGCCAAACATACCACCCATCTCGCCAGGCGGCTCCACGGAGTCGGACGCACGCTCGATGTCCTCATCGGTAATGTTGGTCCAGACACCGGTGCGCTCGCTCTGCTGCTTCAGCTCCTTCAGGGCAGTGCGCTGAGAGATAAGCCCGGCATTGTAAGCAGCTACAACGTTATCTGTGCCACACTTGGCAAGGTCGGCGCGCTCTTTGTCCGTAGGTTCTGCAACCGGATCAAATTCAAAGTCAAAGTCGTCCGGCAGGCTGCCTAGCGTCGAGATAATGAACGGCGGGAGCACTTTGTTCAGGATAGGCCGCAGATAAGACTCCTGCTTCTCGGCTATCATGTCATAGTAGTTCTGCAGGTCACTCTCGCCTGTAGCGTTAAGACCGGAGGGAGAGCGCCCGAAAAGGCGCGTCACCGGAATTTCAGCAGCGCCGCTGATGTCCATAATAAACTGCTGATAGCAATCAGCAAGACCACCGAAAGTGTATTGATGCGTTTCCAGACCATCTGCAGCATCCATAACCTGCATGCCCATATTGTTCAGCAGCATGTTCTGCGCTTCCAGCGTTCGCAGCAGCTCAGCCTGCGACTCGTTGTCCGTTGCCGCCAGAAGCTGACCTAAGTCCTGCATTTTAAGCACGCGGATATTCGCCATGAATGTGAGCTGCGCAATGTTCCAGCTCACATTATCACGCTTACGCAGCTCATCAAAAATTGACTCAACGACAGAAGCTCCCCACTGCATCTCTGCGATTTCCTCCCAGAACGGAAGCGTATTGCCAGTGAAGCGAATTACCCTGCTATGATGAATCTTTACGGAGCCGCCACCGGCAGGATCAGTCACAGTGTAATATTTCGGATAACCATAATCAGGATCACTAATATCTTCGATGAGTTCGCTGGATGGGTTAACTCCGTTCCATCGGTCGAAAATGAGCAGCCCTGCGAAATCGCCTGGCATTATCCAGTCAAGCTGCAGCGCCTGACTAAGGTCGTAGCCTTGGTGCTTGACCAGCATCACGCCTAACGCACCACCATAGAGCCTGCCCCACTGCATGCCGCGCTTCAGCTTATCTATGAGCTGAGTGCGGCGTAGAGTAAGACTGAGCCGCTTCTCTACATCGGGGTCCAGGCCGCTGGTAATCGTTATCCAGTTTTTGAGCATGTCCGCCGGGATAACGTCGATGATGCGACGGACAATCCAGCTCTCACGATAGAGAGCATTTAGAGTATTAAAATCACGCGACATGCGCTGCAGACTGTACTCCGTGCCTTCCAACAGATTCGGAGTGCCAGCGCCCAAACGAGCCAGTACATTGCTAAAAGCGTCGAGTGCCCTGCTGCGTATTGGCTGCAGCTCAGGAGCTTTGTCCAGGGCGCGCCTGCGTTTTCTTTTAGACATTTGCTATCCTCCTTGGCCTGATGACTGTTGATACATAGTAGCGCACCGCATCAGGCGCATGGTCAGCTACTTTAATAGGCTTCTCCTTACCAGACTGCTGCAGAGCTTTGTCATCCCAACAATAGGACTGCATCTCCTTCAGCGTGTGCACTAAGCCACAATAAAAATGGATGCGGCGACGGGTTAGCAGCGTGTTCACCTTGCGGATGCCCTCAATGACATCATTGTCGGCGTTGATTGTTTCCACCGTCTCCTTCGCACGCAAGCCACGGTTTCGCAGCTCAATTTTAAAGCTTGCTGCAGATGGGTCAATAACCACATTTGTCGGCCACAGCTCCACGCCACGGACGAACTCAAGCAGGTCGTCTGCGTATTGGCTGTTGTCCTTCTCCTTTTCCTCTGCGCGGCTGTCCCAATAATACTCACGGATAAACCACAGGTCGCGCCCATCATCAAGCACGTCCAGATACACCATCGGGTTCACGGTGCCATAGTCAATCGTAATGGAGCGGCGCATGATGTATAGATTTTTAAGCAGATACTCCAGCTGATCATCACCAAAGAGCAGCTCATCACTCCACGCATCACGGTAGATAGCGCCCTGCGCCATTACCCACTCGCCTAAAATGAAGCGGCGATAGAACACACCGGAATACATCGTCCGGTAACGTTCACGCACCTCGTCGGATAGCGACGGATTGTCGTCCATCAAGAAGTGGATATGCAGCAAGCGCTTCTCGTCGCACTTCTCGATCCAGCGCAGCAGGAACCAATGCATCGGGCTGTCCGGGTTACAGTTAAACCACAGCTTAGCGCCTGGAACAGAGCAGCGGCCGGATGCCTGGTTGACGAATGACTCCGGCATGAGCGCGACCTCATCGCAAAACAGACCAGCCAAAGTAATACCTTGAATAAGGTCCTGCGAGGATTCGTCACGACCACCGAACACGTAGAAGTAATTCAGCTTCATCGTACTGCCTTGCTTGCGAGCTATCACGATAAGGTTCTCCGTGCGTGATTCTTCCACCTGATAGCCACGCACCAGCAATACAGGCTTGAGCCATTTCCAGACGTTACGCCTGAAGCTGCCTACGGTTTTGCCGCACATGGCAAAGTTCTGGCCATCGTAGCTGTCCATAGCCCAAATGACAAAAGAGACGGCCATCGCTACCGTTTTACCAGCACGGATGGAGCCGTCAGCTATAATGCCATTGTAATCGTGGTAGGGAGAATCAGGACACCACCACGTCAACAGCTGCATTTGCTTTTTACTAAACTCTTTAAATTTAATAACAGGTTTGATAATGCTTCGGAGTTTGCCAACGATGCTCATTATTTCCACACATCCTTTGCACTGCGCTTGATTGCGTCGGTAAAGCCATCGTCATCATATTGAGACTGCTCTTCGGCATCCTTAAGAATTTTCTGCCCTGCAGTGTCACGCAGGAACGTCGCCGCCTTGGTATTGCCCTGCATAGCAAGCACGACCTGACCTAGCAGCACAGCCTGCTCAACGGTTACATTGATTTTACCGTTCAGCAGATTAATTTTGCCGTTCGGCCCCATTAGGTCACCCAGGCACTCAACATTCTTCAGCTCGCCACGTTTGAGTGGCATCTGCAGCAGGTCATCAAGGACCTCACGCATGGCACGTTTGCGGCGGCGAGCTTCACCAGACGCGCGACCGCCAGAAGAAGCTATTCTCCGTTGTTCGTCCGTTGTTCGTTCGCCTAATGAACGAAGATTATCAGGATTAAGAGCCACCGATTACCTCGGCCTTCCTGCCGGTGAGAGCCTCCCAACGCTTAACGATGACATCGCAGTACACAGGATCAAGCTCCATGCTGTAGCATTGGCGGTTGATTTGCTCGCAGGCAATGAGCGTGGAGCCAGAGCCGCCAAACAAATCAAGCACAGCATCACCTTGCTGGCAGCTATTCTTGATGCACTTAGCACAGAGGGAAATCGGTTTCATGGTGGGATGCTCGGCGTTGCGCGTGGGCTTGTCAACATGGATTACACTGTTGACCTCTTCCGTATCCACAGCCTCCACATTGTCGGCACGCAGACAGACGGTCTTCAGTCCGATGCTGATGTGGATGAGCTGATGCCCATCGGCATCGTAGCCAACCTCCACCGGATAGTTGTCCGGGATAACAGTCGACAACTTGCGACCGCCAAAAAAGCGGTGCTTTGCGCCAGGCTTCCAGCCGTAAAGGATGGGCTCATGCTGCCATTGGTAGTCCTGCCGTCCCAGCGTAAACGTGTTCTTGCACCAGACAAGGTCCTGCTTCAGCAACAGACCAGCATCAACAATAGCCTGCCGGAACTCGACCGCACTGCGACTAGCGTAGCATACGTAGAATGACGCGCCGGGCTTCATCGCTGCAAAATAATTATCAAACACTGCATCTAAAAAGTTTTTGAATTCAGCCTCACTCATCGAATCGTTTTTAATGGTGAGCTTTTCTTTCGTTCCGCCTTGATAAGCGACATTGTAGGGAGGATCAGTAAAGACCATGTCAACCATTTGCCCCCCCAATAAACGTGCTACATCAGTACGATTTGTTGAATCGCCACATAATAAGCGATGGTTCCCAAGCTGGTAAAGAGTACCAGGAGTCGTGATGGTGTTCTTCTTGGCGGCCTCATGCGCTGCATCCACATCGAAAGCATCCTCCTCCGGTTCAGGCTCCGGCATATCAAAGCCGAAGTCGCCCATGTCGATACCTTTGATGTCAAGCAGCTCGCTGTTGAGCATATCCATGTCCCAGCTTGCAAACTCGGCGGTTTTATTATCTGCCAGACGGAACGCCTTAATCTGCGCCGGCGTAAGGTCATCCGCCATCACACACGGTACAGTCTTCATCTTAAGTCGTTTAGCAGCACGCAGACGCGTATGACCACACACGATAACATTGTCCTTGTCAATAACAATAGGCTGCTTCCAGCCGAATTCTTTAAGGGATTCCATAACCGGCTTCACGGCTGCATCATTGCGCCGCGGATTGTTTTTGTACGGAATCACATCGCCGATGGGCATATCAATGATTTTCATAGCAACCTCCTGATTGGTTGGTGCCCGGACTACCGCTGAGGATTTGAGAATAATAAGGGATGTCCCGTCCCTTAGGTTACGGTTTCCGGGCATAAAAAAAGCGCCCGGCTAAAAGCCAGACGCTCCATACACAAAAAAAGAACCCGGAATCTAGTACCTAACAATAAGCTACCGCATCCAAAGTTCCTCTCAAAAAAGTATCGAATGTTCGAGTACCATCAGAAATTGCATCACTCTCAATCGAATTTTATCGACACTTCTCCACGGTTTTTATTATACCATAAAAATCACCGCTTTTTCTCACGCCTTTGTGAACTCTTTGTGAACTCTTTGTGAATTTTAAAGAAAATAAGACCGCCCACCACACGATGAGCGGTCATTAAATTATTTAGTATTAAACACCACGCTGTAACCAGCCTGGCGTTGCAGCTCATCCATGGCTGCCTGCTGCGACGGCGTAAATCCTTGGTCAACAACTTCCAGACGTTCGCGGAACGTCTCTGCAAAGAATTTCAGACGTGTATGTTTGGGTTGCAGGCCACCAAAGTTGTTCCAGAGGATATCAACAGCGACAGCCAGCACGCGATAGATTGCCTGCTCAGACGCCGTCTGACACATGCGCTCGTATTTAAAACCTGCCACCGGCGCAGGATTGCGGCGCTGAAGTTTACGTTTACTGCTCATCAAGCTCACTCCTTCACTTGTGCAATCCATTCATTGTGCTTCTTGACCATGTACAACATAATCAGACCATAGACCACCATGTCGCGCAAGGATTCCTCCGTTTTGTCAACGATGCCATGGTCATAGAGAAAAGCGATGTGCTTATTCAGATATCCCTTAGCCACATCATACATCATATCGTAACTGTCATCGTGATGCTCCAGCATGGCGCCGGTGCGGAAGTTCGACAGCGGATCAGCACCAGCAGAATACTGCTGCTGTTTTTCTGCGAACAAATCACCTACGCGAGTAAGCTCATCATTAATGAACGATATGAATTCTTTATATTCAGTCATAATAATCCTCCTTTAAAACAATTCCTGCTGATTCTCAATTTCTTCCGGCACTTTGTATGTAAGAGGATACATATCAGCCATACCACCCTTCATCCGGCGCTCGTAGTGAACACCGTGCGGGGCCATGTAGTTGGGGTCAACCTCTTCAGGCGTTGGAATGTAATATGCATCTGGCAGCTCTCTGTCTTTACACAAGCTCTCCAATTCTTCTTTGTAGGACATAATATGCTGGCGTTCAAGATTCATGTTTTCACCGTCTGGGTAGAACGGATCATGGCAGCCTTTAGTGCGGATGTAATCCCAGCGTGCAAATGCACACAGCAACTCGGAAGCTGCATGCTCAATCTGTTCTTCAAGGCTTCTTCTTTTTTTAGCCATTATTACACCTCCTAAAATAAATCCTCTTTCGGCAGCACAAACCAATACTCTCCCAACGGGCTAGGTGGGTACCACTCCCATTTATAGCCCTGCTCCTTGCAGTACATCACCAAGGCATCAGATGCCAGACAGTTGATAAAGCGCCCGCTTTCTCTGTACTGCTTTGCTATAGGCTCAAATTTCGCACGCATTTCATCTGCAGTATAGTGTTCAAGAGCGCGGCGGCCGTCGAATATAAGACGTGATGCAAGTTTTTCCGCGTGCCAGATTTCGCCACGGCGTTGCAGTTTTTTCTCTAATTCTTCATTCCACTCCACGCCTTTACTCCTCTACAACCTCCACACCGCCACGCAGCAAAGCCAGAAAAATACGCATCTGCATGGGCTGATTACTAACGCTTGACCAATGGCAGCACTGGCTTGGACGGTACTCCAAATCATCAGCGATAAAACGGTACTGCGCCGGATATACTCCGCCACGCTTAGGCTTGAGCTTAAACTCCTTGCCAACAGGGATATGCAATTTTTCAGCAATCACAGGATACAAACTAATCATTGTCATATCAACGCCTCCGCTCCATATAACATCAACGCCAGCTGCCGCACCAGGCGCGTACGCCTTCGCTGGATAGCAGCCAGCGACTCGCCCATGAACTCAGCCAACCCAGCAAGGTCAAGCCCCTGGAAATACAGCCTCTTTATAAAGGCCACATCTTCTTCACTATTCATACGCTCCAAACGCAGCAGCGCTTTATTAATGCGATTAACTTCTGCCGTATCGCGTTCAAGCTTAATCTCCACAGCCATGATTTTGGCAGCCTGCTTTTCTTCAGGCGTGAGACGGATACCAGAAGCACCGCCCCAGCAGGTAATGTCCTTAGACTTCTCGGTGTTCTTCTCCTTCTTCAAATCACGGATGTCCAATTTATAACGTTTTATGTTCTCAAGCAGTACAGGATACGCATACAGCCTTGCTTCCGTCGCCTTGTAGCAGTCCTGCGGCTTAGGCCGGCTATTTAAGGCAGCCAGCGTCGCCACAACAGTATCATGTATCAGTTTTTTGTTGTCCACCTGCGCCACCTCCTATGTGTAAAAATAAATTCAGTAGCAGCTCAGAGTGGGGAGCAAGCAGCTCCCTCGCCTCCTGCTGAGTCACCGTCGCCTTGTTAGCCATGACCAAACGCAGGCCAAAGCGCGCACTAGGCAGCAGCTCTGCTCCGGCAAAGCGTAGGCCGATGAGCTTAACATACAGCTTGTGATCATGGTAGGCAGCACTTTGCAGCAGCTGCCCCCAGAACTCGCTGTCGGCACAATCAGGCCACGGATCACTTACCACGCTGCCTAAGCTTAACCAACCAGCCATGGATATACTCCCCCATCTTCTGACGCAGGTCGTCCGTCATCTCGCAAATCGCCAGCGCCTCCTCGGAGCTGCGTGCGATACCGGCATTGGCACCCGCCGCCAACATCGCCAGCAGGAACACGCACTGCTGCAGCGTCGGCTTGCCGGTTACCGTCTTGCACTCGATAAAGATTGCCTTGCCCGACGGATACGCTACGCCAGACAAATCACTGTAGCCTTGCGGCGGTCCGCTCTTAAACCAGCGACTGCGCTTGTTCTCGAGTTCGAGCGTAGCCTGCGTCGGCTGCGTGCGGTACAGATAGCCCTCGCCAACATTGACGCGGAAAATCTTGTGCCCTGCAGCAGACACTGCGACCTCAATCTCCTTCATGATTTGAGCTTCAGATTTATTCAAACTTTAACCTCCTGTATTCATCCTGACGCAACAGGCGGATAGCTGCACTGCGGTACCGTTCCGGTACTGCCAGCCCCAGCTGCACCGCTTTGTGTAGCGACCAAGCGAACTTAAAAACCTTGCCATCAGCACGTTTGTGCGTCGAGCGGAACAGCTCCAGCTGCGCCCATGACTTACACTCGATGTGTTTACTATACGGCATGCGCGCGACTTCCTGCAGGATGATGTCCTCCACGACCTCCGGACCTTCGCGCTCTTCCTTCTCCCATACGTAATGACAGAGAGGGCACTCGGTGACCGCTGACTTGACCACTGCGAAGCACACCGGGCACTGCTTGACACTGAGCTCCTGCTTTTTCTTCTTGGCTTTGCTTTCCAGCGACCACTCTCGCACGTCGTCCGGCAGGCCATGCCGCGTGAAATTCCCAACATGGTCCAGTATCAGCGCGACCTTGTCCGGATTGTTAGGATTAGTACGCATTGACCTCATCGACTGCTGGATGTGCAGTGTGAGCGACTTGGTAGGCCGCAGCAACACCACGCAGTCGCAGTCAGGCACGTCAAAGCCCTCGCCAAATAAATCAACATTGCAAAGGACCGTAACCTCGCCACGTCTGAACCCCTCTACGGCAGCCTGTCTTTGCGCCTGCGGCGTTGTGCCATCAAGGTGCATAGCATTGATGCCCTGCTCCCGGAAAGCGGCCGCTGTGCCCTCGCTGGTGGCGATAGACGAGCAGTACACGATTGTCTGCTTGCCCTTGGCCAGCTGCAGCCAGTTCTCAACAGCACTGCCAAAGATGGCACGCTTATTCATAAGCGCTTCAATCTCAGCCTTGTCGTAGTCGCCGCGTTTAGTATGCAGCTTGCTGGCATCCGCCAGCTGCACGCCGTAGTATTTGTACGGTGCCAGGTAATGGTTCTGGATGAGCCATTCGGTGCTCACTGACTCGATGAGCTCTTCAAATACGGCCCCCAGACCGCCCTCGTTCATGCGCTGCGGGGTAGCCGTAAAGCCTAAGACAACGGCACCCGGGAAATGCTGCAGGATAGACAGATAGCTCTGCGACAGGATGTGGTGTGCCTCGTCGACCAGGATCAGCTTCGGTTCCGGCGCTTTGGGCAGCCTGCGGCAGACCGTCTGCACCATGCCTACGGTACAGAGAGAGAAGTCTACGCCGCATGCAGCAAAAGTATTGGTAATCTGCTGGCACAGCTCTTTGCGGTGAACAACAAACAGCACCCTGTTGCCGCGTGCTGTGGCGCTGGCGGCGATGTTGCCCTGGATAACGGACTTGCTCAACCGCCTCCGCAACCCAAAACAGCACATACACTATGATGACCAGTAGCTATCGAGCTACGAATTTCATTTACTAAATCTTGCTGATAAGGTCTAAGAGGAATCATTAAATCACCTCCCCTCAACAGCTTGTGTTAAAGCACGTTCAACACTCCAACCTCTACGAATTCGTTCACCCAAAGTTTTAGGATTTATCCCTAACTTCCTTGCCCATGCGTAAATACTGTGAGTTTCATTTTTGTAGGTAATTAAATGATTTGAAGCAAGATTATTATTTTGTACAACATAGTCTACCCAGCGACAATTATCGGGAGAATAACCTTTGTTGCTGTCAATACGGTCAATTGTTAAACCACTACGCCAACCATTTGAAATGCTCCAATCATAAAACTTCACAAATTTATGCCATTCACTACAAACCGTTATACCTTTATCGCAATAATATTCATGATGAGTAGCGCGAGGATTTTCACATCTAGCAATCATATTGCGCCAGGTCTTATACAACGGATGCTTGCTTAACCCATGTCTAGTAGCAGCTTTCGCAACAACTTTTTTGTGATAGCAGCCACAAGATTTAGTATTACCACTTGCCAAGTGCCACGCACTGCCTACAATATGAGTTTTGCCACAATCACATTTGCAGAGAATTTTTCCTGCGGGTAAAACTTCTATTACAGTTAACAGGTTGTATTTTTCTCCTACCTTTACGCTCATTTTACCGTCGGCTCCCACTTGTCGCAGCCATCGCAATGGTCACAGGCGCTGGTATCGCGATTAGCGCAGTCATTGCACATAGGATCACGCAGCTGCAGGGGACTGTGGCAATCCTGCGGAATGGCTTTAACATCGACAGTTACTTCATCAGCCTCAGCCTCCTGCTCCGCGAACATGTCCTGCTCGCCGCCGCAAGGCTTCAGGATGAACTCCCCGAGGTCTTCGTCGTATTCTAGATACGTGTTAGGCAGGGAGACAGCACCGGCATTCTCCAGCTTCTCCGTGTAATTGGCGGTAACCTTGTGCTTGAACAGCGGTACAGAAATGTCCTTACCCATTGTCTCAGAATAGGTTTCGGTCAAGCTGACGGACAGCTTCATGCTGATAGAGCCATCAGCAATACGGCCAGCAAAGAGCTTCTCCAGAAGCTGCTGCAGCAGCTCATCAAAATCGGCCTTCATGCCCTTAAAGGTGTCAGACTCCAGATTCAACATCAAGTATTGCTTATTCATTGTTTTGCCCCTCCAGTTTGATGGCAGCCTGCAGATAAGCTACCGCAGATTCCAGATAATCAACATCACCGGAGCACTGCCAATCATTGATTTCAAGCAGCGCATTATTTACGTTTGTATTTTGTGAATCATTTAATGATTTTTTCATTATTTTCCCTCCTTTTCCGGTTTAGCGAACCTTTTAGGTTAGCTAGATAACCTTTTAGATAACCTTCTCAAGCCTTAGAAACCGCATGGTTGAGCGGTTTTTGAATTTTAGCTAACCTAGCTAACCTTTTTCTGAAAGAGTATCCTATATATTTTTTATTACTTTAGAACTTAAGGTTTTGGGAAATTAGAGCTTACATACGTATATATATATTAGGTTAGCTAGGTTATTAGGTTAGCTAAAGTCTTAAAAGCCGCATGGTTGAGCCATTTTTTTAGCTAACCTTTAGCTAACCTAGCTAACCTTTCACATAAAGAGCCACATAATTTGCTCTAACATGATTCAAAGTATAAAGCCCGAAAAATTTTCCTTGTTTTGTTTTCAGCAGATGACCGGCTTCAGCCCATTTTTTCTTTAAAGCAGCATAGTCAAACCCTTTCTTTTCTAATTCTTCCTCAAGGATTGTCTTGTTGATCATGATTACGCCATCGTTTCTACGTCTGCCCCAATAGGCATATCCGGCAAAATCGTGAAATTCAGTATCGAATTTGTCGGCATTGGCGCCGATGACGTCAACAATAAGGTTAAACGCCCGCTCGCTCACATCAACCTCAGCCTTGCTCTTCACAAAGCCAACTATGTCCTCGGGCGACAGCACATCGCCAGGATCATCAAAGATAGCCTTGCTCGCAATAGCATCCGCCTGCAGCATGAGAGCCATCGCCATGGCCTGCTTCTCGGTGGTATCCGTTACTTCCAGCACCAGACGCATAATCTCATTGTAATCAGCCGCAAGGTTCTTCCCTTCCAGCGCTTCAACAAACGCCCTGCCAGCACAACCAAAGTGCTGCGTGATAAAATTCACAACAGCGTTACCATTTTTTATTATCTGCTGGTCGCACTCAATCTCAATAACACGGTTTTTTACACCGCCACCGGACTGACTCTTCGTGCAAGGCTCTTCGCCAGTAAACACAAACGAGTTCAGCCAGGACTTCTGCCGCTGAAATGTCGCATTGGTCATGCGTCCACGGTCAAGACCTTCAGTGACACGCATAATCAAAGTATCGTAATTTTCAAATCTTGACTTAATCGTCTGCAGCTCGTCGCCAAAGAACGGCAGGTTACGCAGGATAGACGCCGTACTCATCATAGAGTTGACCGTCATATTCATGGTCCGCACCAGCTTGCCCATGCCCGGATTACCCCAAACAGACGCAGCCACCATCATGGCCACGGTCTTGCCGCTGCCGGTGCCGCCCCAAAGGTGCAAAACAAATGGCAGCGCAGACACGCGCTCGACCAGCACGCTCGCAAACGATGCAGCAAGGATCAGCCGCATATAGAGGTTCTGTCGGAGCGTTGCGACGTATGCCGCCCATTCCTCCAGCGTACCCTTGCTGGAGACTGCCTGCACAAGAGATTTATACTGGTCCTCACAGTCCAACTTGACCTCATCGGTATACGGCACAAAGCCTGCATCGGACCATCCCATGTGGTCAATCGACTTTACCCGCGGCAGGATGTCCGGGTTCATGGCGATAACCTCCGCCAGATACTTAACCAGCAGACCGGCGTTGTCGCTGTTGACTTCAACGCCATTGTCTGCCAGCAGGATTATTTTGTTTTTGTTGGCTAACGTGGAGCGTGGAACCACCACGCTCTGCCAACCGCCATTTTTAAAATACGCAAGTCGAATCTTCTCGGTTTCATCCTCCACGTTCACCAGCAGCTCTGTCGGCATGATGGGGATGGGACTCGCGTATTCGTTTTTATATTCTGTCCCGACCTGTACCGCTCGATACACGCCATTAATTGATGTGTTCCAGTTACCGCACCGGAGAGCAAAAAGCTGCTGCGGGAATTTGGTCAGATTGTCTGACCTGATACCCTTAGCTGCCTGCTGCTGCAGGTACGCTTTCCAACAGCTCTCAAACTCCCTCTTGCAGCACAGCTCGCCGGCACGGAAGCGTGCCATGGAAAGCACCTGCTGACGCTTGGACGGCTCTGTGAGCGCCGCTATTGCCTCCAGAAGCGCCTCATCGATAAGGCTGAACCTGTCGCACCCCTCAAAGAATTCTCTGTCCAGAGAGAGCACCACAGGCCACTCGTAGGCTTCGATTGCTTCGGCTGTGCCACCGGCAGCAAAGTAATCTGCGATATCACCTTTAGGCGGGCAGTCAGGCCACAGCTTTGTGATATCCATGACCTTTGCGCCTTGCCAGGCTGCAGCATAATCGGAACCCTTCTCGTCATTGTCGGGAATGACGATGCGCTCTGCATAAGATTCCAGCAGTGCCTTGTCCGTCGCGCTCAGCTTGATAGCCTTCTGGGCTCCGGTATTGCTCGTGGTTGCCAGTAGACCGGCAGACGTCATTGCGTCGGCGCATTTCTCGCCTTCAACGATGTACAACTTTGTGCTCCTATGTTGTGCTAGTAAATCTAAGTTATATAAGTTGTTACATCCTTCAGGCTTGGTATACACCGTGCGCCCTTCGGCATTGATATATGCAAAGCTGAACACCTTGTGCCCATCAGCCCATTTGCGGCGACGCTTGTAATAAGCCTCTGTGCCGTCGGGATTACGGTAGATATGGCGGTAATCCTCAACAGGCTTTACAGTTTTATAATCTACAGGCTCTGGCTCCGCCGGCTTCGCTCCCAGACGGCGGAATTCTCTCAGGATGTCCGTGCCGGGAGCGTTGCACTTCTGGCAATAGACCAGCAGCGTGCCGTTTTTCTCGTCGATATGCAGGTGCCCTGCTTTGCCACATAAGGGACAGGTAGCAGTAATATGGGAACCCTTTTGCTTGGCTCCCACAAGGTAAGGACGGATATCGTCAAGATGCAGCTCGGACTTAGAAAGGGATCTCTTCATCATTTAGCAGCGGTACGTTAGCACCATAGCTGTTCATGCTGGACGTAGGAGCTGCATTATTAGCCGGAATCTCGCCTTCATATTTTTTGATAGGCGGCACCTTGAAATCGCCCTTTTGGATACGCTCTACAGAGCATACGGTGTGCACCTTAAGTCTTACGTTCAATTTGCCGTTCCAGACGTATTCTTCTTGTCCAAGTACAGCGCCGACGACCATACCACAGAACTGCTGCTCATTGCCATTAAAGCGGTCTGCTACAAAGCCAGCGTTGCCGCTCTTTTCCAGCGCCACCAGGAACGATTTGAAGAAACCCAATGCGCTATCTTTATAGCTGCGGATGAAGCTGAACAGCGGAATTTTGTCACCGCTGCGTTCCTTGCGTTGGCCATAATAACCAACAAATTGCTCGTTGGCCTTGTCTGCTACGCCGGCGATGTCGCAGTAAATTTTCAGGTACTGCTTGTCGGCGTGGTCCTCTACCGCGCAGATGGCCAGTACATAACCGCCAGCAGGCGGCGCTGCGTAGCCTTCACTCGCAGCTTCAACATTTCCCCAGTTAAGCTTTTTCATTTTTCTTTGCCTCCTCGTTAAATCCATAATACTCGCGGATAGCCGTATCAACAGCCTTCAGGTCATTGTCAATCTTAGGTGCGAACATCTCCATCGGTGCCTTCGCGGGAGTGAAACCATCGCTCTGCGTGGTAAACCAATGCGCCTTACCGTCGGTCTCAGCCAGCAGCACGATGCTGAACAGGCCCTCTAGAGTGAGCTGATTGTCCAGCATCTTGCCCGAAGTTTTAGCTTTGATATGACCAGTATCATCGCGCTCCGTGTGATGCAGGAGATACACGATAGTATCATCGGTCGTATGGTCGCGAATCAGCGCCAGCAAATTGTAGAAATTCAACGCACAGTCGGTAAACTTCTGGTACCCGACCTCCTTCGCGCGGTCAAACATGTTGAACGCCATGAGGTACTGCGAGTCATCGATAACGTAGCAGCGCAGGTTGTTCTTCGCCAACGTTTTCTGGATGACCTGATACGTCGCATGGTTCACGACGTTCAGCTGCTTTTTGAACGGCAGCGGTTTGCTCGCCACATTGAACACGCCAACCTCCGTCGGTTCAAAATTACGCAAGCTCGTGGACTTTCCAGAGCCGGACGCGCCCAGGATTAATACAGGCATTCCCATTAAAATCACTCCTTGTAATTTTCTTTCAGTCTTGCCATCAGCGGGCATTTCGGATGTGGCTTACTGCGCCATGGTTCCAGCCCTAAATATCTGCCAGCAGCATCAGGCTTGCTTAATTTGCACCAGCTACGTGTACAAATATCGCCAACCCCAACTGTTTTACACTGAGGGCAATTCTTGCATAACATAACAAATCTCATTTTAAAGTCATGTTCAGTTTCTGAATAACTTCAGCGCCCGGAACTTCGGTGCCGCTCTTGATGGCCTTTTTGATTGCTGTCTTGTCAGCGTCGACGGTAACCTTGGTGCGCTTGTACTTTTTAGGCACCGCCTCAATATTCAGCACGTTGCAGATTTCAGACTTACGCCACGTAATCTTGCAGCGGGGAGTTTCAAACTTCTCGCCGTACAATGCACCGGCCAGATAAGCCTTGCAGCGCTCGGCTTCTTTCTTCATCGCCCCGGCGCGATAGCTAAGGACGTTGATTTCAGCGTAGATGGCCTCGGCTTCGGCAAGCTTGTTTTTGATGTAGCAAGCCAGACCTTCGACCTTAGCATCGCGCTCCATCTGCAGAGCTTCGAACTGCTGCAGGTTCAGGATTTCGCCGTCATCAACGCTGACAACGTGCTCTTCGTCCAGCTGGATGCAGGCTTTGATTGAATCGTTAAGCTCATATATATTAGCCATTTTGCTCTGCCTCCTCTCCGATGTCGAAATAAACAGGCTTGGGAATCGGCGTAGGTTCCGGTTTAGGATCAGCAGCAGTTTTTTCTGCGGAATCTTGCAGAGCCTTGTACATAACAGACCATTCATGAGACTGCAGCTCACGCATCTCTTGGAGCGTTGCGCCGATACGGTCAATGACATCAAGCTCCGCCTCCTGCAGGACCTCGTCTTGGTTGTCGTCCTCATTCCAGCGTTCCAGCAAGGCTGCGTATTCACGCAAACTCTGCATTTCAAGATTCAAACGCTGAATAAAAATCTGGGTTTTAGTTCTAATCATGTTTTTGCCCCTTACCTTTCTTTTTCTTTTTTGATTGTGGTGGATTGAAATTTTTATACATAGCCCTGCAATAAGGGCACGCATACGGTTCTTTTACAAAGCGGCTCACTATCCATTCCGTACCGCAAAACATGCAGTCTACGTAGTGGACGCCGCGCTCATTGCTCCTCATTTTTTAACGACTTCGATAGGGATGAGAACAACATCGCCAACCTGCAGGTCACCCTTAAGGTTGCTGATTTTTTTGGCGTAGTGGATGACCTCGCGGACATCGCGGCGGTCTCCCTCTCTATCCATGACGTCTCCAACGAGATGCCAGAGGGTGTCGCCATCAGCAGCGGTAACCTTGACCACGTAGCGGTCTACAGGCTGAGGATGGGTGTATTCCCACACCTGCCATACACAGCAGGCCAGTAATAGGATTGTCAACAGCTTTTTCATACCATCCGCCTCCTAAACGACTCCATAGTGCTCAGCACCCAGAGTCTCAATATACTTTCTCAAGCCAGCCACCGGGATAACTGCCTTATTGCCGATTTTAAAGACCGGAAATTTGGGATCCTGCATAAGCTTCACCATCGAAGATTTACCGATGGCAGTCAGCTCACAGGCCTTGTCGAGAGTTACAGCGATAGGTTCCATGTGTCGCCTCCTTTGGATTATAAGGAACTGTATGATTCTTTATATCCGCTTTGACTAATTCAAAAACATTGTCGATAGCCGCTATTGGCACGCGTGCTTCATGCAGCGCCGCAATTATTGCTTTTACCGGCTCTTTCGGATTGAATGATTTCATCCCATGAATCACCTCCGTGATATATCTGGGCTATTATTCTATATGTACTTCTATGCACTCTTTCCAGATTTCCACCTGCAAGTCGTTAGCGGCTGCCTTGAATTCTTCGTACGCTTTCAGCAGGCGCTGCACCTTCGGATCCAGATTGGCTACCTTGATAACCACCTGTGTTCTGATTTCTTGGTTCATATTGTCACCTCCCTGTCTTTCTATAACACCTGCAGCACCCCATCACGCGGGTACCATTTTCATAATAGGCCGTGGCGACGGTCTGCACCGGAAAGTATTTTTTGAACACCTTCGTGACGCCCGGCTTCGTCAGCGGCTGCAGGTTCTGTTCCATACACCACTTGGTGTAGTCATTGTAAAAATACTGAATCGGCGTGTCGCGCTCCAGCGAATCATACACGCTGGAGATGTACTGGTAGCAGGCCTGCTCTGCCTCAGTGATGTGAGCCGGCATCAGCGGCGCCATTTCCTCGAGGTCGATGGAAAGCACCTTCGCCACCAACGGCAGGCGTTCGCGCCGACAGCTGGCGATGATGGCCGCAATGCGGATACGCTGGTCAAATTCCAGCTGCGTGAAGTCTGTGGCAGGCTCGTCGTTGATGGGAACAGCCTGCGCCATGGCTTCATATTTACCTGTCCTGCGGATTGAGGGCAAGACCTCCGATGTTACCCAGCGCTTAAAGGCCTTAGCCTTTGGCAGTTTGGACGAGAGGATGAGAGAGTACAGGCCAGACTCGTTGATGAGCCATGTTGCTGCGACCAACGTAACGTTTTGGGACGTTGGTATATTTTGCTTTCGTCTGTCTTCTTCATCAACATGATCGGTAATTGCTTTACGTGGATTTTTATACTCCAGAACATCGGCTACATCTTTGCCGATGAACCAGAGGATGCCATCCTGCTCGAGGATACGGAGACGTCCGAATTCCGGACTGTCGAAAGTTTGCATGGCATTCATACGGCACCGCCTTTAATAACGATAACCGTCGGTGTAGCGCAGCTTGCGCTTTATAGGGCAGGCTCCGATGGGCAACCCCCAGCTGTGCGTCTCACCTGTACGCTGGCGTTCCTGATGTGCCATCCGTTTGGTGAGCCACTTATTAGTTACATATTTTCTCATCAGTTATCACCCTTTCTGATTACTACTGTTGCGTTTTACGCAACGACAGGTGCAAAAAAAATAGCGCCAGCTTCCTCGCTGCTCAACTTGAGAGCCCCAGCAATAGCGTACATAACACTAGCCTGCGGGCGTCTTTTGGCAGAAATAATACCACTAATGGTATCTCTGCTTACATTTGCAGCATCAGCTAACGCGGTGATACTAGAAAAACCACACTCAATCATTTTTTGTTGCAGTTTAATAGAATCGATTTGATACATTTTTTGGCCTCCCTTCATTGCGGCTTACGCAATAATAATAACATTTGTTTTGCCGATTGTCAACGCATTTTACGCAACGAAAACAACAAAATGCTCTTTTTTTATTGCTTTTTGCGTAAAAAATCTATATAATGGTAAAAAGAAAAAAGAGAGGGAGGATGCTATGAAGATTAGCGAAAATATCAAATTTTTCAGAGAGCAAAGGAGTTATTCACTACAAGATTTATCTAAAATCATCAAGAGCAAGGGCAAGAATGTAAACGCTTCTACTTTGCAGCGCTACGAGAGCGGCGAAATCAAAAATATTCCTTATGATATGGTTTTGATGCTGGCGGAGATTTTCAGTGTTGGCCCTGCAACCCTCATGGGTTGGGTAGACGCACCTACAGAGGAAGATGTTATCATTCAGGATTACAATAAGCTCAACCCAACCGCCCAGCAGAAGCTCCGGGATTATATCGATGACCTGCTGAGCAACCCCAAGAATCTAAGGAAGTAAAAAATGCGCGCGAAATACGCGTGGTGGTCGCGCGAAAGCAAAAAAAAATAGCCACCCTTGCGGGTAGCTAGAAAAATAGAAAGGTATTGATTCAATGCAATTAGAATTAGAAAAAATCAAGGAATTGAAAATAAAAGCAATGTTTCAGCTGGAAATTTTTTTGACTAACAGATTGCAGTCAAACGATTCCAAGCAATTCAAGTTTGTGCAAACCTTATCCTTTTGGCTACTCGACTACATCAAATTTCAGCAGTACAAGACGCAGCCTCAAATAAAATATAAAAAGTATAAGCGCGGCGATGTTATCAAGGCAAACTTCGGGCATCGAGTAGGTAGTGAGCACGGTGGGCTTCATTATGCGATAGTTATCGATAACGATAACGCCCTAGGAGCAAATACTTTAACAGTAATTCCCCTTTCGTCAAGAAAGCCTCACATCACTGAAGTAAACATTGGTAAAGATAGGCTCATAATTGGTGCAGAAATATACAAAAACCTAATCGATAAATTAAATAAATTGAATTCTTTTTCACCAGAAGCCAAAGCGGTAAAAAAAGAATTGTTTAGAATGAAAGCCGGAACCATTGCTTTAGTTGGGCAAATTACCACTATCAGCAAGTATAGGATTTATGATCCCTTATCAACAAAAAACGCCTTGCACGGAATACGTGTTTCAGATGCAACATTAGACTTAATCGATAGCAAAATTAAAGAATTGTTCACCCACTCCAATTGACAAAAAACGGTGCATAGTGTAATATAATAATACCTAGCTCCTGGCGAGCACTATCAAAGACTTAGCTCTTTACGAGCACTAAAAAGCACCGTTTACTTTTTGTAAGCGGTGCTTTTGGTTTTTGCGAATAAAAATGACTCCCTATGTATCCGGCATAAGGAGTCGAGTCGCGCACGAACCCCCACAGTCGCGCAAGCGAGGTGCATAAGGTTGGAATCAATGCACCTCCATTATATCAGAAACGGAGGTTTTTATCAATGGCAAGATACAAAAAACGCGCCGACGGACGCTACGCCACCAGCGTGACCTACCTCGGCAAAAAGTACTATTTTACAGCCAAAACATCTGCAGAGCTTGACCGCAAGGTGCAGGAATTCAAGATTGCCAAACGCAGCGGGACCTACAGTAGCGGCATGCTGCTCAAAGATTGGTGCGACCATTACCTGGTCGTCCAGCACGCAGCCATACGCAAAAATTCCTGGGCAACGATTGAGTCTCACATCCGGGTGCACATCAAGCCGGAGCTCGGCGACTTCCCGCTCTGCAATCTGCAGCCAGCCAACATCCGCGACTTTATAGCCGCACTGTCAGCAAAGCTTGCCAGCCGCACCGTTGAGCATATCTATGTAACGCTAAAGGCTCTGCTTACACAAGCAGTAATTGACGGAGTGCTTACCAAACATCCCATGCTACAAATCAAAAAGCCAAAGGTTACCCGCAAGCGCGAGTGGGTGGCTCTTACCCAGGCACAGGTAGCAAAGCTGCTCTCCGTCATCACTGATCCAGCGCACCAGCTGCTCATCAAGCTGGCAGCTACCAGCGGCATGCGACGCAGTGAGATTCTTGGTTTACGCTATCAGGACGTAGACCTGGAGCGGTGCACGTTTACCGTCCGGCAGACCAACCTGCGCATTAAAGGTGGCGGTGAGATTGGCGCAAGCACTAAGACAGAGGACAGCTGGCGCACTGTAAGCCTGCCTAAGGCGATTCTTCCGCTCATTAAGGCACAGATAAGGACCGTCCGACTGCAGGCCATGAGCGACGCGCTGTGGCAGCCATACGGCCTCCTTTTCCCCGGAGAGCACGGCAGACCTCTCAACCCGGACGCAATAAGCAAGCTCGTCAAGCGCTACGGCAAAAACGCAGATATGCCGAAAGACTTCTGCCTCAACAGCCTGCGTCACACCAGTGCCTCGCTCCTGCTGCAGCACGGTGCCAGCTACAAGACGGTGCAGCAGCGCCTCGGCCACAGCACTGCCAATCTGACGCTCAACACCTATAGTCACGTAATGCCTGGTGACGATGAGCGCGCAGCGGAAACCCTGGCTAACATCATATAAGCATAAAAAAAGCCCCGCCTTGCAGCGGGGTATTTTTTATGCTCTGTTTTCCGGTACCCAGGCAATCACGGTACCTTTTTCTGTATCCACCTTCATCCGGCGACAATCAGGATACTCGCGTTTCCATTGATCAATGGACATCTCACGTGGCAGGCAACCAGCAACGCAGGCATTCCATGCTTCGGCGAGACATGCAGCGCAAAGAGATTTCTTCAGGCCAGCCAGCTTCTGCTGGCGGACAGCAGCACTGCCAACCACATCAACATCAGCTTCATGCCCGCAAAAATACTGCACATGTGCTTTCATAACATAGCCTCCTTATTTTTTGTAGCTATGTTAACTCAATTTTGTAATTTATGCAAGCAGATTTTAGCATAAATACTTTTAAACTGTATAGATACAACAAAAAAGACCACTCAAAAACATGAGTGGTCAACTAGTAGTCAAACGTCGCTAGTTTTTTAGTGGTCAAGGTTTCAGCGATTGCCGGAACCCGCATAAAATGGCGGAAAGGGTGGGATTCGAACCCACGGAAGGCTTGCACCTTCGCTAGTTTTCAAGACTAGAGCCTTCAACCACTCGGCCACCTTTCCATTAGAATTTTATTATACTTTAAAAACACGCTTACGTCAAGTACTTACAAAGCACCAAGCAATAAAGCCTTATTGCAACGCTTTATCCGTTACTGCAAGCAAACGTGTTTCCAACGCTTCGGCATCTGCCAAAAGCTTCTTCAGGTCTGCTGCAGCCTGCGCGTTCCACACCTCATCCTTAGTCAGTCCCAGGTTAATGCGCACGTTGTACTCCGCACAGCGCAGTGCCGCACGCGCCAGCAAACCGCTGCAGGCACCATCCGTAATCACGCCCGGGTTTCCTGCCACTACCAACCTGTCTGCCAGCTTCAGTACAGCAAAGGAGCTGCGGGCAATATTCAGCGGTACAGTCGCTGCCTGCTTTGCAGCGGCACGTATTGCCGCTGTACGCGCAGCCTTTTCTTCATCAGTAGTCTTAGGCAGCTTATAACAACTCATAAAGCTGTTGAATACAGCCGCATCCTCATCTACAAGCGTCAAAAGACGTACGCGTTCTGCTTCCGCCTGCTCCAGCAGTTCTTTGACCTCCGGCTCGCGGTCGGCAAACTTTTCTTTGCCAATTGTCAGATTAGCAACCATAGAAGCAAGCGCCGCCGCCAAAGCTCCGGCCATTGCAGCGCCGCCGCCGCCACCGGGGGCGGGCGCAGCGCTTGCAAGCTCAGTTAAAAATTCGTTACAGCTTAAATCGCCAAGCTTATTCATTAATCCATTTCCTCATGTTTCTTTAACCATCTGCGCACCTGCACAACAGCAGCATATGCATCGAGCGGCTCCGGCGGCACCAAAAGACCTAGCGGCACCAGCTTACGCCAACCCTTAGGAGGATTTTCCTGCCAATACAGGCTACGAGCTTCTTCCGTACTGTATGCTTCACCGACAAGCTCCGGTACCAAATCCGGATAAAGCTCACGCAAAACTGCGCCTATAGCCTTATTATTTGTGCCGTTGCCCATAATAATTCCCTGCAGCTTAGCTGAACCGACAAACTGTCGCAGCTCTGCAGCCAGATTATCCGTCATCGCAATATGCAGGCTCAGGATTTTGCCATCAGCGGCAACTAATGCCAATCCTGTTTTGCTGCGCCCCGGATCTACGCCAAGATAATTACTCATTGACCGGAACCACCTCCAGCCTTACCCTTACAGGTCCGGCTGTCGTAATATCGCCTTTAGCATAAGCACGCAGAATAAAGCTGCCTCTGGTGCGACGCATTGAATTAGCTGCTTCAATCATAGTAGCAGCATCCATACTGCCAACCTTACCCGTCATCGGATCAGGCAGCACACCGGCCTTTACCGCATTATGGTTAATCTGCGTCAAGAATTCCATAAGCACGCTTTCATAGCTCGGGCCGTTATTACCAAGATTATACTGCTCACTGAAAATCAAGGTTCCGTCAGGATAAATGAGCTGATTATCTACCATTTCAATATCGCATACTGCCAGCTCGCCAACTATGATATTAGCAACAGCGCGGATACGGAAAAGCATATTACCCTTGCTTTTATCCAGTCTTGCTACAGCATTATCGACAACGTTTTTACCAATCCAGATAGCCTGCAGAGGCTTTTGTTCATCGTGGATAACACCCAAGCGCTGCAATGCTGCTTCATTTGCATTTTGCAGCAGCCAGTTCATCTGAATTATATTTTCTTTATGCTTCAGACCGCCACGCATAACACCGGCAAAAACAACTTCACCGGCGCGGTAATAAACCTGGCCTTCACGCATATTGATGATACCCTTACGCAGAGCCTCGGTAGTTTTTTCCAGCTCGTCAATTTCATTCGTCAGCTGCAGCTTGGAATGTGTAAGCGAATTTACCTCATTCTGTGCCTGGCTGTACATGTCATTAACCTGGGCCAGCTTGATTTCCATTGCATCATTTTCGGCAACTGCTTCCTGGATTTTAGCATCAAGCTCACTGATTTTTTTGTTCTGCTCGTTAACCTTGCCTTTAGCCTGTTCAAGTGCAGCAGTTGTATCTGCCTTTTCTTGGTTTAAAAGCTTAAGCTCCTGCTGAATTTTTTCCATGCCGAACAAAGCTGTGCGCGCACTCTGTGATGCTATTGCCATAACACTGATAGTCAGAACAGCAATAATAGTACCGCCGAGTACCGTAAGTAATATGGACGTATGCTTTGGACGCAAGCCAAATACCGACATTCTTTTTTTGCCTATTTTACTGCCCATTTTATCGGCCAGATAGGCAATCAGGCCACCTACAATGGCCATAATGATAATTAATCTTATACCTACCAAGTACTCACCTCCATGACTTACTCATCCAAGTCTTTTAGGCATTTTTCTTTTTCATCAGATAAACGCCGACACCCAAGCAAAGAATGTTAGGCAATGCGCAGGCCAGCAGCGGCGGCATTGCACCACCCTTGCCCAAACCGGTGGTGAAGGTCATTATTGCATAATAAATAAATATTACGATGATACTGATGCCCAGACCGATAGAAGAGCTGGTACGCTGCTTCTGAGTGCCCAGACAAGCACCGATCATTGCAAAGAAGAAGCTTGCCAGCGGAATATTGATTCTCATAAAGATTTCGCACCACTGACGTGCTGCCGAGGTATGCTGTTCTTCCAGCATGCTGATATATTCGCGTAATTCGCGGATAGTCATTTCCTCAGGCTCCTTTTGCTCCCAGGAAATCTGCTTCGGCGAGAAATTCAAAGGAATAATCTGTTCCTTGAATTTGGCACTGCTTTGTACGCCGTCCTTATCGTCCAGCGCAAAAACATTACCGTCTACGATACGCCAGCTGCCGTTTTCCCAATAGCCTTCCTTGGCGGTCTGAATACGGGCAATTTTGCCTTTATTAAACTCTTCGATAGTGATATCGGTCATCTTGCCAAGCTTTTCATCAAACTTATTAGCATAGGTAACACGTTGGGTATCACCGCTGATAGTTTTGATGATAATATGATTCTGAGTTGTGGGGCGCGTATTGTGGCGGATTTCCTCATTCAGGATTATCGACGCCTTCGCTTTGGAGGTAGGCACTACCTTTTCTGCCCACACCATGGAAAACATGCTGACAAAGAAGCCAACAACCAGCACCGGCGCAACAATACGGTAGTAGCTGACACCGCCGGCCTTCATTGCCGTAATCTCACTGGAGCCGGAAAGCTTGCCAAAAGCCATCAGCGCTGCCAGCAGCATAGACATCGGGAAGGTATAGTTGATAACCTCCGGCAGATTATACATAAACAAACGGGCTACAGTCTCCAACGGAGCACCGTATTTAGTCATGTATTGCGTAATTTTAAACAGCATCGTGCTGGCAATAAAAATACTGGAGAAAGCAGCGATGCCGAAAACGAAGGGGTATAACAGCTCCTTCAGTACATAACGGTCTAATAATCGTAAGCGCACTTTTCTTCCTCCTGTTACATGCTAAAGTTATCGCCAAGGTAATATTTACGGGCAACGGGATCATTAGCGATTGTTTCGCTGTCGCCATGCAGTAAAATATGACCTTCGGCCAAAATATAGGCCTTATCAACAATGCTCAGTGTTTCACGGACGTTATGGTCCGTAATCAGCACACCGATGCCACGCTGTGCCAAATGCGCAATCATGCCCTGGATATCCGCTACGGCAATAGGATCGATGCCGGCAAACGGTTCGTCCAGCAGAATGAAGGCCGGGTCTGTAGCCAGCGCACGGGCAATCTCTACGCGGCGGCGTTCACCGCCGGAAAGCGCCTTGCCCTCGCTCTTGCGCACATGATTCAGACGGAACTCATCCAGCAGAGCGTTCATCTTCGCTTCTCGCTCGGATGCATTCAGATCAGTTGTTTCCAGAATCGCCATGATATTGTCTTCTACCGTCATTTTGCTGAAAATAGAAGCCTCCTGCGGCAGATAGCCGATACCTGCACGCGCTCTTTCGTACATGGGCATTGAGGAAATATCCTTGCCGTCGAGCATCACGGTACCTGCATCAGGCTTTTCAATACCGACAATCATATAGAAGGTTGTCGTCTTGCCGGCGCCGTTAGGACCGAGCAGGCCTACTACGCTGCCCTGCTCTACGCTGATGCTTACTCCATCAACAACGTGACGGGTATTATAAATTTTTACCAGATTATCTGTTGTTATAACCAAAACTTTGCCCTCCGCTTCTTAGGCTAAAGCTTTATCATCTGCGCCCTGTTTTTCTTTACCGGGCAGCGCAGGCTGCTTTTCCGGAATATAGATAATATCTACATTACCGTCAGCAATAGCCACGTTGGTATTGGTAAGACGCAGTTTATCACCGGCAACGCTGTTGCCGTTCTGAGTTGCTTTGGCATTGCCGATAAGCTCTACATAACCGCTGTTATCGGTTTTGTAGACTGCACTGTCAGCAGAAGCAGTCAGGCTGCGTGCATCACTGCGGATATCAACACCACCGTATGCATTGGCAACTCCCTGTGCCATATTATAATCAATCTTTGCCGCATTCAGCACACTGCCGTCGCTGTCGGTAAGACGTGCCCAGCCGCCGATTGTTTCGGCAAATTCGCGCGCCTTGTAATAATCAACTCTGTCAGAGCTCAGGCTTTTGCCGCCCTTGGTAATCATGGCACCGCCTACAGCAGACAAATCATTTTCATTATGCACTATAAACTCATTGCACACAATATGTGCATCATCACGGTCGGCAATAACATTGCCGGTTAAAACACCGCTCTTGCTTTTGCTGTTGAATTTGGCATAATCGGCAGTAGCTCTGCCGCCATCCTGCATCAGTACAACATTTCCTTTTGCTACAGCTTCACCGCTGCCCAGGTCATACTCCAGCTCATCAGCCTGAACGCTGAAATTGCCGGGAGCTGCAAAAGCAGTTGCTGTTATGCCTGCTGCCAGCATGGCTGCAGCCATTGTCAGCAGTAATCTATTTTTGTAAGCCATCTTATTCGCCGCCTTTCTCCACTTTAGCATTACCCTTAAGCTTAATATGCTTAAAAGCACTGGTAGTTACAGCACTATCCGCAGTTGCGGTATAGGCATCCTTATGCATTTTAAAATGTCCTGTTGCCGTAATAAGCTCTTTTTCCTGATTCCAGCTTATTTTATCGGCATAAAGCTCGCCGCCGGTATTCAGTACAGCCTTAATATTACCCTCCAGGAAAAAGTCATTGCTCTTCATGCCGGCACTGCCTTTATCGGCAGAAATATCGATAAAGCTGCCGTCCGCACGATAAACTTTGCCTTTGATGCCCTTCAGATAGGCTGTGTTTTTAGCCTTATCGTTAACAACCTCTTCTACTGTAAACTCCCACAGCTTTTTGCCATCCTTTTCCCTTTTAACCATACTGTTTTTTAAGGAAGCATTAATCTGCGCTGTAACACCATCACCCGGTTTTACAGTTATAGGTTTATCGCCGCTCAGCATCAGCCAGGCAATAATTGCACTGGCAATTACAATGCCTGCCAATACTGACAGAATTACTTTCTTATTTTTCATCTGGCTGCTTTTCCTCCTCCTGTGGGGTGTATGGTGTATTCCAGCGATGCTGGAACCACAACCAGTTATCAGGATATTCCTTGATTATTTTTTCAACTTCCTGAGTCATTTTCAGGGTAACATTATAATCATCCAGCTTTTGGTCGCCGGTGAATTCATAATGGATAGGGTCGCGTACAATCGCTTTATGGCCATAGCCGTCAGGCTTACGTACTATAAAAATCGGCACAATAGGTGCTTTGAATTTACGGGAAAAATATGCCGGTCCGTTAGGCGTTGATGCCATCTTGCCCAAAAAAGGAACGAAGATACCGTCATAGCCGCCGTCCTGGTCAGCTATCAGACCCAGCATACGGCCCTTCTTCATAGCACGCGCACAGCCGAGGATTTCACTTGTACCACGCGAAAAAATTTCCTGGCCTACGCCCTTGCGCAGCTCATTCATAAAATCGCTGTAAACACGGTTAGGCTGCGGTTTTTCTACCGCACTCAGCGGGAAGCCGTTCAGCGCCAGTGCAGCGCCCAGCCATTCCCAGTTATCCATATGGCAGGCCAGCATAACAACGCCATGCTTCTCCTTAAGCGCATCCCACAGAACCTCCGGACGGTCAAAGGTTACCAGACCGCGGATATTGTCCTTGTTCAACGCCGGCATATACATAATTTCCATAAAGGTTATGCCAAGCTTCACAAACAGCGATTTGATTGTAGCCTCGGCCTGCTCCTGACTATAGCCTAAGCGCTCGCGGATAGTTTCCTCTGCACGCACACGCTGCTTTTTGGCAATTTTATGATAGAGGTGGCCCATACCCTTACCGATAACCACAACTGCCTTATAGGGCAGCCAGGAAATTACGGTACTCATTGTTTTTAATAAATAATAAAGCCACATTATTGTCTATCTCCTTGTCCAGCTTGCTCATATGAAGCAACAATTTTTTCCCATTTGTCCTGAGCAGCTAAAATATACTCTATTGCCTCGCGGACAGCACCTCTGCCGCCAGGATTATCCAAACCGATATCAGCTGCATCATACACATCTTCCGCAGCATCATCGGGAGCAAATGTCAGACCGCTCTCGGCAAAGGCCGGCAAATCATTGAGGTCATCGCCGACATAAGCAACCTCTTCTACCGACAGTCCGCGCAGCCTTCGCAAGGAACGCAGCGCTTCTCGCTTATCCTTAGCGCCTTCGATAATGGTTGTTATGCCCAGCTCCTCAGCTCTGCGGTGGATAATCTCGCTTTTGCGTCCGGTAATAATTGCTACATCAAGACCATTGCGCAAAGCACAGCTGATGCCCATGCCATCCTTTGCGTTAAAGCCCTTAAAGCATTCTCCGTCTGCCGCAATATAGATAGTTCCGTCGGTCAGTACGCCGTCAACATCCAAAGCCAGCAGTCTGATTGCTTTAGCTGCTTCTATAAATTCGTCATCCTCATCCTGTGCATCATCTAACCAGCTTACCATTATACTACTCCTTGCCTTACAAGGTCGGTCATATGCAGCAGGCCGATAACCTTATTATCTTTGTCAATAACAGGCAGCACGGTAATCGGTTTCGGCTTGTTGCTTTCCATAAGATGCAGAGCCTGTGCTGCCAGCTTGTCTTCGGTAATAGTTTTCGGAGCCTTTGTCATCAGCTCGCAAACAGGACGCTGCAGGAAATCAACACCCTTACTCAGACCGCGGCGGATATCGCCGTCGGTAAGCACACCCTGCATAACACCGTCCGCATCAACAACGGATACAGCACCCAGACCTTTGTCGGTAATAACAAACAAAGCATCCTGTACCTTGGTATCTGCCAGCACAGTCGGGTTCTCCTCGCCTTTATGCATAATGCTGCCTACGGTCAGAAGCAGCTTGCGTCCCAGGCTGCCGCCCGGATGGAAGATAGCAAACTGACTTGCTGTAAAGTTATGCTTTTTGAGCAGCGCCAAAGCCAGCGCATCGCCATACGCCAACGCTGCGGTCGTGCTGCTTGTCGGAGCAAGACCAAGCGGGCAGGCCTCCTTGCTGACACCTACATTAAGTACAACGTCGGCATTCTTGCCAAGTGTTGAATCAGGCTTGCCAACCATAGCGATAATCTTGGCACCGATGCGGCGCAAGGACGGCAGGATATTCAAAACCTCGCCTGTTTCACCGCTGTTGGAGAGAGCAATAACAACATCGCTTTCCGTAACCATGCCCAGGTCACCGTGAATACCCTCTGCAGGATGCAGATAAAAGGACGGTGTGCCGGTGCTGGCAAAGGTTGCAGCCATTTTGCGGCCGATCAGGCCGGATTTACCCATACCAGTAATAACGGTACGGCCCTGACAATCTAAAATCAATTTTACTGCCGCAGCAAAATTTTCATCTACACGCGGCACCAGCTCTAAAATTGCTTCTGCCTCCATGCGCAGAACATCCTGTGCATGCTTTAGCATTGCTTCCATGTTATCACCCTACCTTTAGCCACGTACAATCTTGTCGATTGCCAGCACGTCGGTCAATAATTTTTCCAGATTATCCAGCTTAACCATATTCGGGCCGTCACTCAGTGCTTCTGCCGGATTATCATGCACCTCTAAGAACAGTGCATCAATGCCTACAGCCGCAGCAGCACGTGCCATATGCGGAACATACTGGCTCTGACCACCGCTGGAGGTGCCTTGGCCGCCGGGAATCTGTACGCTGTGAGTAGCATCCATAACTACGGGATAACCAAGCTCACGCATAATAGCCAGACCGCGCATATCGGTTACCAGTGTGTTGTAGCCGAAGCTTGCACCACGCTCGGTCAGCATAATGTTATGATTGCCTGCTTCCTCAACCTTTTTGATAACATTTTTCATGTCCCAAGGTGCCAGGAACTGACCTTTTTTTACATTAATAGTCTTGCCGGTTTTGGCAGCTGCATAAACCAAATCGGTCTGACGGCACAGGAAAGCCGGGATTTGCAGAATATCTACAACCTCGGCAGCCTTTTCAGCCTGCCAGGGCTCGTGGATATCGGTTACAACAGGAACACCAAGATCTTTTTTAATCTGTGCCAGAAGCTTTAAGCCCTCTTCAATGCCGGGTCCGCGGAAGGAAGCATAAGAGGAACGGTTAGCCTTATCAAAGGAAGCCTTAAATACATAGGGAATGCCCAGCTTGTCGCAGATTGCTTTTGTACGCTGACCAATCATCAGGCTGCGCTCATAGCCTTCGAGCACGCAGGGACCTGCCATCAGCATCAGGGGATGGCCCTGACCTACTTCATAATTACCAACTTTAACGATTTGCATAAGTATCCTCCAGCTTATTTATTCATTTTAGCAAACAGCTCGTTGACTGCTGCCAAATCCTCGGGGGTATCAACACCGATGCCCTGGAAATCGCTTTCCAGAACTTTAATCTTATAACCATTTTCCAGTGCACGCAGCTGCTCCAGGCTTTCCGCTCTTTCCAGTGGTGTCGGCTGCAGTGCTGCATATTTCAGCAGGAAGCTGCGGCGGTAAGCATAAATACCTACATGCTTGTAAACCTTGTAGCCCTCCGGCTTATTGCGCGGATACGGCATCAGGCTGCGGGAGAAGTACAGTGCATAGCCGTTAAGGTCGGTTACAACCTTTACGGCAGCAGGATTGTTGTAATCCTCCTCGTTCATAGCAACCTTCAATGTTGCCATCTGCAGCTCGCTGTCACCGGTAAAGCATTCAGCCAGGCGGTCAATAACCTCAGGCGGAATCATCGGCTCATCACCCTGTACGTTAACGATAACATCAACATCGGGATAGTTCAAAGCTACCTCAGCCAGACGGTCGGTACCGCTCGGATGGTCGGGAGATGTCATCATTGCTTTGCCGCCAAAGCCGTCTACAGCCTTTTTGACAAGCTCATTATCGGTAGCTACAACTACCTCGTCAGGCAGCTTAGCCTGACAGGCACGCTCATAAACGTGCTGAATCATCGGCTTACCTGCAATCAGGGAAAGCGGTTTGCCCGGAAGACGGGTAGAAGCATAACGTGCGGGAATTACGCATAAAACTTTCATTTTTTATCAAGCTCCTTTTTAATGGCATGATCAATATATTCTTTGAACTTATCCATGCCCTCGGTAATGCAGATATCCATATTCAGGATATACAAAGGAATTTCGCGGGCAGAATAAATAAATTCAGTCGGTATCTTAACAGCATCCTTCGCTGTAGTAACCATTGCTACAGCCTTTAGGCTGCTGGCACGCTCGTTGATGTACTGCATTTCCAGCATACCGTAATCGTGATGGTCTGGATAGCGTACAGCCTCCATGATATTCAAACCGATACTGGAGAGAGTCTGTTCGAAGGATGACGGGTTGCCGATTGCAGAAAAAACCATAACATCCTTGCCGCGCAGCTCTTCCAGATCCTTGATATTTTCGGAAATACCCTTGTACCAGTCGGCAATTTCCACAAAGTTTTTCGGATGGTGAATACTTTCTACTATCGGTGCCTTGTCATTATATTTGGCAATAGTATGACGCAGCTGAATGCGGCTCAGCTTGCTGCTCTGGTCGGTTTTGGTCAGCAGGAACAAATCGCCGCGGCTCAGGTTTTCGAGCGGCTCACGCAGAGTACCGCGCGGCAGCACACAGCCGTTGCCGAACATATTCAGCGTATCTACCAAGACGACATCCAGGTCGCGCTCCAGCTGCCAGTGCTGATAGCCATCGTCCATAATGATAACCTCGGCATTCAGCTTTTCAACGGCATAACGGCCGGTAACGGCACGGTTTTTGCCGATGATTACCGGAATACCCGGCAAAGTCTTGGCCATCAGGTAAGCTTCGTCACCTGCTTCATAGGCAGTCATGAAAATCTTATTGCCGTCGGAAACTACGCCCAGCTCCTTGCCCCAATGCGAACGGTAGCCGCGGTTCAGGATAACAACGCGATAGCCCATAGACTTGATAATTGCCGCCATCTTCTGGGCGGTAGGAGTTTTACCGGTGCCACCGACGGTAATATTACCGATAGAGATAACGCAGCAGTTCAGCTTTTCTCTGTGCAGCAGGCCGCAATTATACATAGACAGCTTGCAGCAAACGCCGAATTCGTATAAATAAGACATGCCACGCAGAACTGCCAGCAACAGCCAGCCGAAGAACGGAGTTTCCGGACCATAGGCAACCTGCATAACATATTGGATAATCGCATCACCGTGACGCAGGCGTCCGCCGCCTTCATCCGTCAGGTTACGCGTATTAATCGGATAGCTTTTGTATTCACGGGCAGGCACAGCAGTTAAATCAAGCAGTTCCTTGAGATAATGGATGCTGCGCACATCCGCTCCGCGGTTCTCTTTGATAACCTGCAGGGAAGCTGCACCCATCTGCGTGCGACGCTCGTCATTGCCCAGAATATCCAGCATTTCCTTCGTCAGTTCATCATTATTGTTAACCATCTTGCAGGCCTTAACCTTGCTCAACAGTGCATAGGAATCCTTAAAGTTCTGCATGCTCGGGCCGACGAGAATCGGTTTGGCATGGGCAGCAGGCTCCAGTACGTTATGACCGCCGGTATTGCTGAAGGAACCGCCGACGAAAACAACATCGCCGACAGCATAAATACGTCCCAGCTCACCGATGGTATCGATAATCAGCAAAGGATATTCCTTGCGCTCACCGCTTTTCTCCAGCATCTTGGAGCGGAAGCCTGTTTCATAGCCGTAATGGCTTGCCAGCTTGGCAATTTCATCTGCTCTGGCAGTTTTACGCGGTGCGATAATCAGACGTGCATGCGGATATTTTTTACGGATGCACTTGAAGGATTCAAACAGCACCTTTTCTTCGCCGGGATGCGTAGAGCCGGCAACGATAATAGGATAATCCTCTTTCAATCCCAGCTCAAAGCGGTATTTCGCCAAATCCTCCGGCGTAACCTCCGCATAGGTCTGGTCAAATTTTGTATTACCGGTAACAAAGATTTTGCTGCGGTCGGCACCGAGATGCGCAATATAATCGGCATCAATGCTGGACTGCATGCAAAAACGGGTTACAGTATTTAGCATATCATCCCAGATACCATAAAGATATTTGTAATTTTTTACGGATTTTTCGGAGATACGGCCATTTACCATCATTACAGGTATATGACGTTCGCGGATAGCGCGCAGGAAATTAGGCCACAGCTCTGTTTCTACCGGCATAAAGACACCGGGGTGAATACGCTTGACCAGAGATTCCGCAACAAACGGTAAATCCAGCGGGAAGTAGATAATAGCATCTGCTTCGGGAATAATCTGCTTGGCCATGTTATAACCGCCTACGGTAAAGGCAGATACCAATACCGGGCGCTCGGGCATTTCCTTGCGGATTTGTTTAACAAGCGGGCTGGTGGCAACAATTTCGCCTACGGATGCACCATGAATCCATACGCAGTCCTTGCCGGCAACCTTGGCAATATCCTCTTCATCTACACAACCGAGGCTCTGCTTAAAGCGCAAGGCGAAGCCTTTTTCTGTAAACAGGCGGTAAGTGTAATAGGGGACAATAAAAATTACCAGCACTATTAAAATAAGAATATTGTAGAGTATATACATTTACTAACCTCTTTTCGCCTTACTTGACTTCCTTGCTGCGATACTGAATCTTATACAGATGCGCGTACAGCCCGTCCATAGCCATCAGCTCATCATGGTTACCCTGCTCGATAAGCTGACCCTTTTCCAGCACCATAATCTTATCGGCATTTTTAATCGTCGAAAGACGATGCGCAATAACAAATGATGTCCTGCCTACCATCAGGCGGTCCAGAGCCTCCTGTACCACGCGCTCGCTTTCCGTATCGAGTGCAGAGGTTGCCTCGTCGAGAATCAGAATCTGCGGGTTCTTCAATATTGCCCGGGCAATGGAAATACGCTGACGCTGACCACCGGAAATATTCATACCGCGGTCACCCAGCATTGTTTCGTAGCCGTTAGGCAATTGCATAATAAAGTCATGGGCATTCGCAGCCTTCGCTGCAGCCTCCACCTCTTCACGTGTCGCATCAAGACGGCCGTAAAGAATGTTATCATAAACAGAACCGTTGAACAGCACTGTTTCCTGCGGTACAATACCAACCTGCTCACGCAGGGAATCCAGCGTAACCTTACGGATATCCTGCCCATCAATCGTAATACTGCCGTTAGTCGCATCGTAGAAACGCGGCAACAGGCTGGCTACGGTAGACTTACCAGCACCGGAAGGACCGACAAAGGCAATCATTTCGCCGGGCTTAACCTCGAAGGAAACATGGCTGAGCACTTCTTCGTTTTCGTTATAAGCAAAGCTTACATCATTAAAGCGTACATCGCCTTTTACCTTCGGCAGAGACTTGGCATCAGGTGCATTTTTTATAACCTCAGGCAAATCCAATACGTCGAAAACACGCTGCGCTGCAGCCAATGCCTTCTGAATATTGCCGATAACACGGCTTAAACGTTTAATCGGGTTAGAAATATTAACAGCATAGGTCAGGAAGGCTACCAGAGAGCCTGCGGTAATGCTGCCGTTGATAACGCTGTTGCCGCCGTACCAGAGAATAATGGAAACGCCGACAGCCGCAACAAATTCAATCGTCGGGGTGAGCGTTGAAGAAAGCTGCGCATACTTCATATTGGCGCGGAAGTTGTTCATGTTTTCCTTGTCGAAGCGCTCTACCTCATAGCCTTCGCGCACAAAGGATTTGATAACACGCGGAGAGGAAGCAACCTCCTGCAGTACAGAAGTAATGTCAGCAGCAGCCTCCTGAATACGGCTGCCGGATTTACGGATGCGCTTACCGAAGCTGTCAATGAAGAACAGTACAACCGGGAAGGTTGCAAAGGTTACGAGGAACAGCTTCCAGTCCAGATACAGCATCATAGCGACAGATACGATAAGAATAACGCTTTCGGTAAACATTTCCACAACGTTTTCTACCATCGCGGACTGCAACGCATTAACGTCGTTAGTAACATAACTCATAATGGTACCGGTTTTATGCTTGTCATAAAAGCTCATACTTAAACGCTGCAGCTTTTCAAAAACATCCCTGCGGATATCAATAATCACACGCTGACCGACATAGTTCATCAGATAGCTTTGTCCGTAATAGGAAACACCGCGGATAATAAAAACAACCACAATGCTGATTACAATATAGTTCAGCATGGATGTATCCTTATCTCGCAGAACCTGGTCTACCATATCCTTGATAACCCAAGGCAGATAAGCAGTACAGCCGGAGGCAATGCCGGTGCAGATAAGCGCTGCCAGCGCACGCATCCAATAGGCTTTTACATATTTCAATGCTCGAAGGTATAAATTCATTTTCTCTCCTCAGTTATTTTTAAGATTAATTGAGCAACGCGGTTTACCGCACCGGGTTCACCAAGTCTGTGCTTCATATATGCCAAATCGCTTTGCAGCTGTGCCTGACGCTCAGGCTGCAAAAGCTCTACTGCAGTTTTCGCTAATTTTTCCGGGGTGAAGTCCTCCTGCAGCAGCTCCGGCATAATCGTTTTGCCCGCAACAATATTCGGCAAGCCGATATTGGGGATATTGATTACCAAACGCGCGATAAAAGCATTCAGTGCGGAAGTACGGTAAACAATAACACTCGGCAGTCCGCACAAAGCAGCCTCCAGCGTTACCGTACCGCTGGTAGCCAGCGCCAAATCCGCTACACTGAACAAATCATAGTTATGGCCTTCGGTAATTTTTACCTCAATGCCATACGCCGCAATTTTTTCCTGCAGCATAGCAAGCGGAATTGTGTTAGCGCGCGGCATAACAAACTGCGCATCAGGCAACTGCTGCTTTAAAAGCTTTGCACCTGCCAGCAGCGTCGGCAGCATTTTTTCAATTTCCATCAGACGGCTGCCGGGCATCAGCAATATCAGTTTTTTGCCGGGCTGCTTGCCGGCCCAGGCTTCAGCCTCAGCCTTGGTCATCGTAGGATGTACAATATCCAGCAGCGGATGACCTACAAACTCTACGGGAGCACCTGCTTCCTTGTACACATCGTATTCAAAAGGAAAGATGCAGGCAACCTTATCCACTATTTTCGCAACCTTTTTGGCACGGCCCTTGTTCCAGGCCCATGCCGACGGAGCAATATATGATACAACGGGAATTCCTTTATCGTGAGCCAGCTTAGCCAGCTTCATATTAAAACCGGGGTAATCGACAACTACCAGACAGTCCGGCTTGCGTTCGTCCATAATGCGCGCAAAATCACTGCGCAGACGGAATAAATCAGGCAGTTTGCGGATAACCTCCACAAAACCCATTACGCCGTGGTCCTTAATGTCCCACAGCACCTCGCCGCCGGCCTTGCGCAGAGCGTCGCCGCCCATACCAAAAACCTCGGCCTTGCTATCAAGTTTTTTTATAGCAGCAGTCACAGCAGCTGCATGGATATCGCCAGAGGCTTCTCCGGCAGATATTAATATTTTCGCCATGATGTCTCCTTGCATTTACCTATATATATTCAGTATATATTATAACACAAAAAGCGGCTGACATAAGCTATCAGCCGCTAAGAAATACGAAATTTTTCCGATATTTATTTTACAAGAATAGTAATATTATGCTCATCTGCCAGCGCTATCACCTTTTCGCGCTCCGGAATGATAGTATTACCTGCTTCAATAACAGCTCCTGTAGCACCGGCGTGAATCATTGATTCAATCGTCGTCGTACCGAAACCGGGAATATCAAAGCGTTGGTCCTGCTTCGGCTTGGCAGCCTTGGCTACGATAACGCCGCCCTTGCCTAAAAAACCGCCGCGCAGAATGCAGGCATCAGTGCCTTCAATCGCTTCTACCGCCATAACGGCACGATTTTTTACAACAACGGTCTGACCGATATCCAATCCGCCGATGGCTTTGGCCATCTCAAAACCGAATTCCATATCCGCAAGCTCTGCCTCCGTAGGCTTACGCTTGGTCAGAACACCGGGCGGCGGCAGCAGCGGTTTAATCAATAAGGTCTGATCCATAACCTCAATGCCTTCGTCCTCCAGCTCCTTGACAATCGCATTCATGATAGTATCATCCTTGCGGTCCGGAATGGTGGCCAAAATTTTTATCGCCCGCAGATCAGGAACAATCCTGCCTGCTTTATACAAAACTTCCTTTGTTACCTTGCCGATCATTGTGACCTTGGTAACCTTATTTTTTTTCAGCGTAGAAATAATCTTGCCGATTTTGCCGATGTTGATATCGTAATAAACATCAACACTGCCGGGCAGCTCCTCGTCAATACCGGGAACAACACCTACAGCGACAACATGGTAACCCAGCTCTTTCGCTGAGCGTGCTACCTCTACCGGCAGATGTCCGACACCTGAAAGTACGCCCAGCACCTCCATAGCCTTAGCCTCTGCGTGTACGGATGATGCCGCGTTCTACATTACGCAGGAAACGCATCAGATGTTCCATAGGCTCAGAGCTTGTCAGCTCCTGCTCCATAGTGCTGATTGCTTCCTGAAGCGGCAGACCGCTGCGATAAAGAATGCGGAAAGCCTTTTTCAGCTCGCTGCGTTCTTCAACCGGCATACCTGCACGAGAAAGACCTACGCTGTTCAGACCGGAAACAAAAGCGGGGTCACCGGCGCAGATCATGAACGGAGGAACATCCTGGGTTACACGTGCCATACCGCCGATCATTGCGTTACGGCCAATCTTGCAGAACTGGTGTACTGCAGACAAGCCGCCGATAACAGCACGGTCCTCAACGATAACGTGACCTGCAAGTGTTGCAACGTTAGACATAATAACATTATTGCCCACGATGCAGTTATGTGCTACATGGGTGTAGGCCATCATCAGGATGTTATTGCCGATACGGGTTTCGTTGCCTTCACCGCATGCACGGTGAACAGTGCAGCATTCACGGAAGCTGCCGCCGTCACCGATAATGGTATAGCTTTTTTCACCTACAAATTTTAAATCCTGCGGTACTGCGCCAATAGAGCAGCCCGGGAAAAAGTGGCAATTCTTGCCGATTTTAGTATATGGATGGATAGTCACATGTGCGCCAATCACGCAGCCGTCGCCAATCTCCGTATCTTCGTCGATAACAGCATAAGGACCTACGCTTACGTCCTTGCCGATTTTAGCAGACGGATGAATGATTGCAGTTTCATGGATACCATTGGTTGGCATAATAACCGAACTCATTATTTTCACTCCCCAAACAAGATGTTAATCAAGCAATTAAATACAAATATAATACTATAATCACAGGCATCCACGATTTTTAACATTACAAAAACCACAGTTAAATGAATTTAGCATTAATTTTAGCTGTATTGCTCGCTTATTCTACCAATTACAGCTTTTTTGTATTTTGCTGATTAATTTTCTTTCGGATCCATAATAGCAAAGGTGCAGTCGCATTCACAGGCAACCTTGCCGTCAACCTTACCCTCGCAATGAATGATACCCATGCTGCCGCGCATGATTTTAGTTACCTCAGCGGTGGTTACAACCTGATCACCAGGCACAACCTGCTTGCGGAAGCGTACATTGTCTATTTTAGCGAAAACAGCAATCTTGCCGCGGTTTTCTTCCGGATACAGCATAGCAACGCCGCCAACCTGAGCCATAGCCTCAATCAGCAGAACACCGGGCATAATCGGTTCATTAGGAAAATGACCTAAGAACTGCATTTCATTAGCGGTAATGTTTTTAATACCTACTGCGCGTTTCATAGGTTCAACTTCCAGAATGCGGTCAACCAAAAGCATCGGATAACGATGCGGCAGGATCTTTTTAATTTCGTTAATATCTAATACTGTCATTTATTACTCCCCCTTTGTTCTGTAAGCCTGAATTTGTTTAGCGATTTGCGAGTTAAACGCATGTCCGGTTTTTACGGCAATAACATGCGCTTTAATCGGTCCCAGCAGATACAAATCGCCAATGGCATCAAGAATCTTGTGTCTGATCAGTTCATCGTCAAAACGCGGAACCGAAAGAATTTTTTCATCATCAAAAACAACTACATTCTCTAACGAACCGCCAAGGCCCAGGCCCATCTTACGCAGCATTTCCAGCTCGGAAGTAAAAGCAACTGTTCTGGCAGCCATAATATCCTTTTTAAAGCTCTCCTTATCGAGCAGGATATCGAAATACTGGGTTCCCAGCATCGGATGACTGTTAATGGATGTAAAAGAAATTCTGTAGCCGTCATAAGGTAAAATAACGATATAACGGTCATTGTCATAAACGGAAAATGCTTTGTCAACGGCATATATATGACGCTCTGCCTCCTGCTGCATCGGTTCTGCTTTTTCAATCAGCTCGCAGAAAACCTTGGCACTGCCGTCGGTTACCGGCGGCTCCGGGGAAGACATTTCAATACGGATATTGTCAATCGCCATCATAGACAGCGCACCCATAAGATGCTCAACCGTAAAAACCTCAGCACCGTTTGCACTAAGTGTTGTTGCCTTTACCGTGGAGCTTACATTTTCCGGTAAAGCCTTTATTTCCGGTCTGCCGGGTAAATCTGTACGGACGAAGACAATGCCTGTGTCAGCCTCTGCAGGCTTCAGTGTCATCAGTACATCCTTGCCGGAATGCAGACCAATGCCGGAATAGGATACCTCTTTAGCAATTGTATGCTGGTATTCCTTTTTTTGCTCGGTCATTTTACTCCTCCTTGATTGAATTTATTTTTTTCTGCCAAAACGCTGGCGTCCGTCTTTCCAACGGTCATGCACCCAGAACCACATTTCCGGATGCGCAATAATCTCATGCTCCAGTATTGTCACCAGCTCACGGGTTACCGCATAAAAATCCTGCTCCTTGTTTTTTGTTTTCGGGGTGTACAAGGGAGGATAGATTTTAGCCGTACAGGTGCCATCTGTATTATTGTGCAAAAAGATTGGTAAAATCGGCGAACCGTAAATACGCGAAAGCGCCGCCGGTCCCATAGGGATAACAGAATCCTTGCCGAACAGGTCGATACGTACGCCATCGTCGTTCGTATCCTGATCATAAAGGATGCCCAGAAGATTTTTTTCGCGCAGCATACGGCTGATAGCCAGCAGGCCATGCTCGCCACGGTTATAGGTAACCTTCTGTCCCACCATCTGGCGGAATTCATTGATAAGCTTATCCATATGACCGTTGTTCTGCTTACGGGTAATAGAAAGCATCGGATAACCGTGCAGCGCTACGGTAGCGCCCAAAAGCTCCCAGTTGCCGTAGTGACCTGTAGCCATAATGACGCCCTTGCCCTGAGCATAAGCAGCCTCCAGATATTCCAGGCCCTCTACCTTTACCTTCTTGTCAATATTATCCTTATTCAGCAGCGGGAAGCGCATAACCTCAACGACCATGCGGCCGAAGCGGTGCAGACTGTCTGCAGCGATTTCCGCAGCTCTTGCTTCGTCAACCCCCAGGCATTCGCGGATATTGGCCTCTGCCATCTGCATACGCCAGCGCGGTACAACCGCCACTGCTACGCTGCCCAGGAATTTTGCCACCAGCTTGCGCAGCAACATGGGGGAGATGCACATAAATTTACTAAAAAGCTTGACTATATAATAACCTAACAAGCTTTCACCACCCTATTATTTTTTCAGCTCTGCCAATTCCTTTTCCAGAGCTTTGACGCGCTTGAGCATATCGCCCACCTTGCGCATATTTGCTTCCTGACGCAGCCATTCCTTCATAGGCATTGCAGGGAAGCCGCCCATAACGGAATTGTCAGGAACGTTATTGGTAATACCGGTTTTGCCGCCAAAGACGCAGTTGCTGCCGATGGTAATATGACCGACAGTACCAACCTGACCAGCAAAGGTAACATTGTTGCCTACGGTTACACTGCCGGAAATACCTACATGAGCAACAACCAGGCAGTTTTCACCTAAGATATCGTTGTGGCCGAGATGTACCAGGTTATCGATCTTGGTGCCCTTGCCAACGATAGTGCTGTCAACTGTAGCACGGTCGATACAGGTGTTATTGCCGATTTCTACATCATCCTGCAGCACTACATTACCGGTCTGCAGCACCTTGCTGTGCTTGCCGTTTTGGGTAATATAGCCAAAGCCGTCGCCGCCGATTACAGAACCGGACTGCAGAATAACTCTGTCACCCAGTACACAGTCCTCACGGATAGTGGTATTAGGATAAATGGTACAATCCTTGCCCATTTTTACGCGCTTGCCGACATAAGCATGCGGATAGATTACGCAGCCGTCGCCGATTTCGGCATCATCCTCAACAACAGCAAAGGGCTGAATAGCAACATTGCTGCCAATCTTTGCCTTCTTGGATACATAAGCATAAGGACTGATAACACGCTCAACCTCTTCCTGCGGACGGAACAGCTCCAGCAGTGCGGCAAAGGCTGCACGCGGGTTGGCAACTCTGATAACAGGGCGTCCGTCAAGCTCCGGGTCTTCGGAACTGAGAACCATTACGCCGGCCTTGCTGAGATGACAGTGCTCTACATGCGGCGGCACCGCAAAGGAAATATCCTTCGGTCCTGCCTCAACCAGTCCGTTAACGCCGGTAATGCGCAATTCGGGGTTATCATGCTCTACCGTGCCTTTTAAAAATTCTGCTAATTCTTGTACACTCTTCTCCATTTCATACCTCCACCATAAAGCCGCTTACGCAAAAAGCGGACGGACCATCCGCCCGCTTCAGGGTGCTGCTTATTTCATTTTTGCAATTACGTCACCGGTAACATCGGTACCGCCCTGAGGAACGGCACGCTTGTCTAAAATAGCGCCCAGCTTTTTCTCGTCGGAAACCTGCTTCAGAGCAGTATCCAAGCTGGCCTTCAGCTTATTTTGTGCTTCGCTTTGAATCAGCTTAGCTTTTGCACCGTAATCTTCGGCAACCTTTTTGGCATCATCGCCGGTTTTGCCTTCCATGTCCTTATCCATCTGGGTTTTCAGGTCGGTCATTTTTTTAGTTACATCTTCCTGAGTTGTTTTTACGATAGGAGCTTCTGCTTCAATCTTGCTCATATCAACAGTACCAAAATCAGCATTACGTCCGCTGCAGCCGAAAGTAAACATAGACGCTGCAATCATCAGACCGGCAATAATTTTTTTCATAATTTTTAACCTCACTTAATTATAGCTCATATCAGGCCCGGGCACTTAACAATATCATGCCTTTTTCAGGGCCTTTATTATAGCAGCGGTAATATCCTCTGCCTTCATATTAACTCTAAACTTATTGAAAACAATAGTATAGCCGCGCTCATGCGCCAGCTTCACAGCCTGGCTTTCGATATCCTGATTGATTTGCTTCTTCAGGCTATCGTTCTTTTCCTGCTGCTTATCAATTTCTCTGTCTATAATACTCAGTGCATTATTGAAGGCCTTCGGTGCTGCGTCAAGCATTTCCTTGTCGCGTTCCTCCGGCGATTTAAGCTGCTGTATAGCCTGAGCATGCTGCTGCTGCGCCATATCACGTATCCGCTGCTCGGCTTCTGCCTTATACGGCAGTACCTTAGCATCAACCAGACGGCGTTTTTCCGCCTGCAGCTCGGCAATCTGCGCACCGCGCTCTTTCTGCAGCTCATGCAGCTGTTTTTCAACGGCCTGACGTTCATCAGGCTTCATTTTAACAGCCTCCAGAAGAGCCCGCAGATTAAATAATTTCAGCTTATAGGCATCTTCGACATCTTTTTTGCGTGCAGCCAGCTGATTCTCAGCATCTGCCTCAGCCTGTGCCACAAACTTCTGGAGCTTGGCATTTTCAATCTCCCTCTGTTCTACCATACGGGTATTGAAATCCGCCTCCATAAAGCTTTGCTGGCTGAGCTGCCGCAAACTGCGCAGCTTATTCAGGCTGCTTAGCTGCGCCTTGGCCAGCTCTTCCTGACCTTTACGCTTATTAAGCAAATCCTGCAGAATTTTTTCACCCTGCTCCAGCTTAGCATACTGAGGATGGGCGCTTACCGCCTGCTCCCAGTTGATAACAGCAATTTTTTCCTGCGGTCCCCGGACATTGGTACTGCATGCCGAAATCAGCAGAGCAGCTGCAATAATAGCACTTATTTTTACCAGCTTGTTCTTCTTCATGCCTGCCTCCAATAACATTGCTGTCCATCCGTAAATACCGCGATTAAATTGCCATTACACAAGGCAAGCTGCCAACTTCAGAGCAGCAGCGCTGCAGAAGCTGTTATTTGCCTGCCTGCATAGCCTTGGCAACCTCGTCGGTAATATCTACACCGCCGAAAACAACAGTGTTCTTATCTACTACAACTGCCAGACCTTTTTTGTCAGCAATCTTTTTGATGCTGGCTTCAATCTTCTTCAGTACAGGGTCCATCAGCTCTTTTTGTTTGTTAGCCAGACGTTCCTGAGTCTGAGTATAATACTTTCTCTTTTCTGCCTCATTCATGGTTTTGCTTTTCTCATTGAAATCCTTTTGGGCAGCTTCGATTTCTTTGTTCATGGCTGTATTAACGTCGTTCAGATCCGGGCTTTGTGCTACCAGCATCTGATAGTTAACTACACCGATAGCGGATTCGCTGGAAGCGGCAAAAGCACTCTTGCCTACACCGCTCTGCGTTACGGAAAGCGCAAAGCAGCCCAGTACGAAAATCGCTGCTACAAACAAGGAGATCAGCTTTACATTTTTAGGGTTACGCAATTTCTGCATCATAATCTAAATCCCTACCTTCTTTTCCTCATACAAAAATTCAGAAGCTACAACAGCAGAAAACAGCAGCAAGCTGCCGTCATCCGTTTTTGTACTGTCTGTTGCAATAATATATCTTATTATATCAGCCTGCGCTAATTCTTTCAAGAATTGCTAGAGATTTCCTATCAGACGCAGGTAAAAATCCTTACCGCCGTAAACATATTCCGCGCTAAGGAATTCATGAATGCGGTAGCGCACCGCAAATTCATTACGGTTATCACCGGAAAAATGCTCGACACGCAAACGCCATTTAGGACTCAGGCTGTACTCCAGACGATAATTATTGTCGCCTATCGGTATGCGCCGTACGTAGCTCCAGCCGCTCTTGCCCCAATAATGCGTATATCCTGTGCCGAAACGCCATTGTACGTTATTCAGGATAACCTCCGCCTCACCGAAAATCTCATCGTGCGGCGAAATCATTTTACCAAGATGCGCCTTGCCGGAAAGATTTTCCTTATCACGGCCGATGTCGCCATAGCCCTCAAACCAGATTTTATAATCATCCGATTCAATCATAATATTTACGCCGAGATCAGCACCGGGAGTAATTTTAATCTCCGGGCGCAGCTGATAATTTTTTACCTCCAGCTCAGTCATGAGCTTTTCTAAAAGCTGCTGCTCCAGCTCCTGACGGTGCCTTTGCACATAAGCAACAGGCAAACCGCGCAGCTTGTCGCATTCGCCGGCATATTTATACTTCAGCTTCATCAAAAGCACATTGGGAATAGCCTCACTGCGTAATTCATAGCGGATATTACGCACCAGTTGTCCTACGGGATAGATAACGACCTGCACTACCGTGCGTCCATTTTCCTGCAACACATCCACCGCCGGCTTAAATTCCGGCAGCTGTGCCTGCACCTCGCTGCGTACCAGCTTGCGCAGTACGCCGCCGGCCCAGTCACCCGCATCCACCGATGCACCGCTGATGGCCTGCTCCAGCTGAGCATGCAGCGCAGGAATACGCCGCTCCAGCAGCGCCGCCGTCTGCGGCTCTACTCCGGAAAACTGCAAATCGATAAACGGTTTTTCGATAACCTTGTTCCAGGGACGTGCATACAGCTTCACCTGTGTAGTTTCGCCTACATCCAGCTTAACATCAGTAAGCTCGTAGCCGGTGAATACCCTGTCGCCGATTTCCGTCAGCAGGCGGGCATAGTCCTCCCCGGCCGCGGTAATCATCGCCGTATCCTTATCAATAAACAGCTGGTCCGCCACCACCTGCATGCTGCCACTCATCTTTTGCAGCAGCAGTTGGCTGGTGCCGCCGTTAGTATCTATAACTTGTACTTCTACACTGTTAACCGGTGCAGAAAAAGCATGCTGCAATGGCAAGATGCTTGTCATTGCAGCACAGAACAGAATCTTATTCAGCTTCATAGCCTAAATATTCTCCGCAAAATCAGAACTGTCCACCAAAGCTAAAGTGGAACTTGCCACCATCCTCGCCGTAGCCATAGTCCAGTTTTACCGGTCCCAGCGGAGAGTTGATACGCAGGCCAACGCCGTAGCTGTTCTTGAGCAGGCCCATATCAAATTCATCCTCATGTCGTTTATCCCATGCATAACCGTTATCGGTAAAGAGTACGCCCTGAACCTTCTTGACAATTGGGAAGCGGTATTCCAGAGTTGCCTTCAGCATGCTGTTGCCGCGGAACTGGTCATCCTCATAGCCACGCAGGGTGTCACTGCCGCCCATGGTGAAGCGTTGAGACAACGGCATATCGCCGCTTGCATAGCCTGCGCCCAGGTTCAGTGCCCAAACGCTCTCGCCGCCTGCACGGAAGTAGTAGCGCCAGTCAGCGGTCCATTTGGTGAAGTCAAAATCGCCGCCCATGCCGCCGGCCCATTCTACGCTGTAGCCAATGCGCTTGCCTTCATGCGGATCATAGATGTTGTCGCGGGAATCATATACGCGGCCGAAGGTAATACTGCGGGTAACACCAAAGTTTTCTTTACGGCGTTCAGCGGCAGTCTTAGGCATCCAGGATTCATATTTACCACTTTGATAAATAACTTTTCCGCCTTCTTCTTTGTAGAATTTATCCTCGTAATATTGATTTTCATCGTCTTCGTAGCCGTCAGCCTCGCCCTTGTAGATATCATCACGATTTTTGATTGTGATGTAGTTGCTGACAAATTCATTATGGGTTCTGCGGCTGAAGGTAATTTCCTGACCGCGACGCTTTTTGTCATAACGGGCAATTTCGTCACCGTCGATATTGTAATCGGCATATTCGTTGGTAATATCGTAAAGGTTAATGGTAGCACTGGTTTCCTTGTCATCCAGCCAGGGGCGGGTATAGCTGAAGTCATAGTTCTTGTTATCCTCGCCGCCGAACTCCCAGCGCAGGTTAATCTTGTCACCGATACCGCGGAAGTTCTTATCGCCGATGGAAACCATGCCTACAAAGCCGTCAGCATTGCTGTAGCCTGCGCCGATACCGAAGGTGCCGGTATTCATTTCAACTACGGAAATTTCTACTTCAACACCGTTAGGCTCACGGCCCGGATTCAGCTTAATGTTAACGTCTTCAAAATAGCCCAGGTTATATACGCGCTGCATACTGCGGCGGGCAGCCTTGGCATTGAACGGCTCGCCTTTTTTCAGCTTCATTTCACGGGTAACAACATAATCCTTGGTTTTTACGTTGCCCTTAACCTTGAAGCCTTCAACAATACCTTCGTTGACAGCAACCTTCAGAGTACCATCCTTTTCCATATGCACGTCGGTAACACGCGCCAGGATGTAGCCGTTGGAACGGTATTCCTCTTCCAGCTTCTGTACGCATTTATTAATATCCTTCAGGTTGGCAATTTTGCCCTGCTCCAGGTCAAAAAAGCTTGCAACTCTTTGCTTGTTCAATACAGTGTTGCCCTCAACATCTGTTTTTTGGTATACAGGGTTTTCCATAACATGGTAAATTACCTGTACGCCTTCAGGTACCGTCTTGAATTCCGGACGCAGGTCATAGAACCAGCCCAAATCATAAATAGCGCTCAAATCCTCGCTCAGGCCTGCTTCGGTAAACTGCATGCCGGGTTTGGTTTTCAAAGCAGCGGCAATTTCAGCCTCAGGCACAGTAACATTACCCTCAATAATCTGCTTGGTAATGGTCTTGCCAATGTAAGGAGCCAGCTTGTTTTCCTCCTGATGTGATGACGGTGCAGTCTGCGTTACAGAGGTATCAGCACCCATAGCAGGTGTCTGAATTTCTTGGGCATAGACAGGTGCGGCCAGCATCATTGCTGTCAGGCCTACTGTCAGAGGCCGCCATAATTTTTGTTTCTTCAATTGATATTCCTCCTCATATTTCATTTAGAGTTACTCAACTCAACTCGCGCTGACTGCACTAATTTGTGCATATCGGCTTTAGATATAGTAACACGGTCGGGAGTGCCTTGTTTCTCCTGTACCGGTGTATCCTTAGCTTGCTGTTTCTGTATAGCTGCAGTCTTGGGCACCACAGCCTGCACCGGTATTTTCTGCTCCAGCTTGACCACAGGTGCTGCCACAGGCGGCGGCAACGCAGCCTGCGCCTTCACACGGTAATGGTTTCTGGCAAAGCACCAGCCGCCAAAACCGGCAACTATCAGCAAAACAGCTGCACATCCTGCCAGAACCTGCCGGTTCCAGCTCCAGGGGCGGTCCTTCTTCCGACGCAGATTTTTCAGCTCAGCCTCCGCCAGCATCAAATCAAGCTCGCCCCGTATATCCTTATTATCCATAAAGCTTTGCTCCGCCTTATCCAGACTGCTCTTTATACAGCGGATGCGTTGAAACAATGTACGGCTTGACTGCGTCATGCTTTTACCCCTTTCTGTGCATAATTGTTTTTAATAACTATGTCTTATATAATCGTCTGCTGCCTTGAGTTTTCACAAGTCATTTCAGATGATTACAACAGATTTAGTAAAGCTAACTTGCGTTTTCGCTTTTTTTCGTTATTTATCAGCCTAAATACTATTCCTTATTAAATTCATGTATAAAGCGGGAAAGCATGCCGCGGATACGGCGCACACCCTGCTTCTGCAGACGGTAAACATGACCAAGGCTTACATCAATAGCATCGGCAACTGCCTGCGCCGGCCTGTCCTCCAAGTACATTCCCTGCAGCACCTGCTGCTCCTTCAGCGGCAGGCGGTCCATCGCCTGCGCCACCTTTTCGCAGAGCAGATGCTGTTCCGTCACCTCGCTGGGAGATGCCAGCTCCGACGGCAGAGCATCACTTAAGGTAAAGCCCTTGGACAGCTCACTGTCAAGATAAAGCATGCCCTTATCCGTGCTGTGCCGCAGATAATCTACCATGCTTCCTCTGATACGGTATGAGGCAAACAGGCTGAAGGCTACCTGCCGCTTATAATCATAGCTTTCCGCCGCTTCCAGCAGTCCCACCATGCCTTCCTGAATCAGCTCCATTGTATCGGCCTCAGGCAGCCTGAAGCTCGACGCAATTTTGAAAACCAACGGCTGGTAAGCTGTCATCAGGCGCTGATGTGCTGCTTCGTCACCGGCAGCATCACGCCGCCAAAGCTCCAGCTCTTCTTCCGGCTCCAGCAGCGAAGTCTTGCGCAGCTCTTCCAGATATCCTTGCAGCATCTGTTCACCTCCTCTCGTAAAATATTCTTTGCTTAGAACGAAATCTTATATTCCAAGCCATACCAGTCCTTCGGATACTTCGACATATCGTAGCTGCGTGAATAAGTGATATTCATGTGCTTACTGATATCGTACTGTCCGAAAATGCTTCTGTCAACAGCATCAAAGCTTGTTGTATAACCAATCATAAAATTATTATTAAGATATTTGCTTACTAAAACATTATACTGGTTTTTGTCATCTGCCGTCAACTCTTTATTACGGTCATAAGCGCTTTCAAAGCCAATACCGGAGCGTGTTTTGCCGGTGTAGATACGGAACTGGTCAAGTCCCAATGTCTGTTTGACAAACATCTCCACGTCACCCAGCACTGTCATCTGCAGGCCGACAGTCATCAGATTTGCCATATCATCACCGGTAACCTCGTTACTGCCCGCACTTTCGCGCTGCAGCGTCAGCATACGCACAATCGTATTTTGTGTCAGCGGCGGATCACTGGTAAGCTGCAAATCCATTTCGCTTACAGGACCGTTAATCTTCATAAAAATGTTATAACGGCTGAAGCGCGCTGTGCTGTCCAGATTTACGTTCGGCAGGAAGCTGCCGGGATCAACCCATACCAGACCGGCCTGATTCAGCTTAAAGTCTGTACGCAGATATTTTACTGTACCCTTATCGGCCTTAATCGTACCATCAATCATCGGGAAGCGTGTGCTGCCCTTGATATCAATGCCGCCCTTCAGCCAGATATCATACAGATAGCTGTTATACAAATGTACCTTCGGGCCCAGTACCAGCTTCATATCGAGGCCTATGTTGCTGTCGCCCTCACCCAGCTCGGGTACCGTCGGCATATTAATCAGCACATCATCCAAACGCAGACTGCCGCTGATACGCGGGCGGAAGGCCATCGGCGGTGCAGCATTGCCCTTACGGTTTTTCATATCCGGATATTGCTCCGGCTGCAAGGTTACATCACTCGTAATCGTACCGGTGAAAATCTTGGAGGCCAGCTGTACCTTATCCGCCTTGATATGCAGACTGTAGGCTGTATCAGCATCGGTATGCAGTGCATAGCTGCCTTCGGCACTGAGCGTACCCTTGCCTAATTTAGTAGAAAGATTCTTCAGCTGTACGGTATTGCCGTTAAACACCACATCCAGATTAATATCATCAAAGACTGTGTTGATATATTTAGCCTTAACACTGCCGCCGGCTATTTTAACTGAACCGAAAAGCAGCGGCTCCTCCAACGTACCGGCCAGACGAATTTTACCCTGTGTATCGCCTACGCCCCATTCAACCATTTTAGTAAGCGCCGGCAAAATTCCCAGGCGCGCCTTATCCAGATCCATCACGATATTCATCTGTGCATCAGGATTACGGCGCTGTTTTTTATCACGGAACAAATCAAGCGGAATATCACCCGCTGCACTGACGCCGTAAGCATCCTTAGTCGCAATCAGCTGCTGCAGCTTAATATTATCGTCGGCCAGCGCCAGCATTGCGGTAAGCTCGTCCACACTTACGCCGGCAACAGAACCGTTGGTAATTTCCAGCGAAGCTGTTCCCTGAGGATTGTCAAAGCTGCCATGCACCTGCACCAGCATATCCGTTTCACCCTTGATTTCCGGCGGATTCTTCATGACTGCAGTTACAATCGCCGGGTTAGCCTTCACTGCGGCAGCCTCTACATCCAACAGCTTTTGCTTAATATCAATCGAACCGCCGACAGCGATAATTCCTCTATCGCTTACGCCGTCCTGCTCCTGCAGTCTGACATTGTCAAAATGCAGCACGCCGCCCTTATCCACGCGTCCTTCAAAACGCATGTGGGCATAATTAAGATCATGAATTTTTACATTATCGGCTGCAGCTGTAATCTTTACGCCTTCACCACGGCCGTTGTAGCTGAACAGCAGTTGTCCCTGCATCAGGCCGTTGATATCGTAATCCAGGCGCGCCATGCGCAGCAGGCCGCCGATATCACCCCAAATATTTTCCACCTTGCCCTCAATATAATGCTGCACAAGGTTGAGATTGAGGTCTGCACTGTATAAGCCGTAATTGACAGGGTCGTCACGATAAGGCTGCTTAAAAGAAGCATTCAGCTTATTCTTATCACGTCCGTTGCTGGCAAGCGTTCCTTCCAGCTCCGTTAAAGCTTCACCATTGACAGTTATCTTTTCACTGCTGACTTCGCCGTCAAAGAAGGGAGCTGTGAGGGTACCGCTCAAATGTCCCTTAGCATTAACCTTGCCGCCCAAATCGACTGTATCATCACTTATCGGCAAATGCTCCAGATCAACATTCTTGGCATCCATAACAAAGTTCAGTCTTTGGTCTGCCGTCATAGTGCCATCCAAGGTCAGGCTGCCGTAAAAGGCATTGACTACAAAATCCTGCAATCTCAGCAGACCGTCCTCATAAGCATAATGACCGCTGATATTATTAAACAGCTGCTTGGCGGCACTGCCATCGGCAGCATGCACCTCGCCATGAATATAAGGATGGCTGAGGCTGCCTTTTACCTGCATCACATTATCAAGATTACCGGTAACTATATCGGGCTTGCCCACAAGCACCATCAGCGGCTCAATGCGCACGTTCTTCGTTGTCAGCGTAAGGTCCGCCACAGGCTCTGTGCCCTGCAGATTAATCGTACCATTAAGAATATGCTGTCCCTGATCCATATGCGCGGCAAACTCCTTAAAGCCCAGGATATTATCCTTCATGCTGATAATGCCATGTGCTTCGTTAAGCTTCTGCGACATAAATTCAGCCTGCGTCAGCTGTACCATACCGGAAAACTCCGGAGCATCAAGCGTGCCGCCAACATCAAAGCCGGTGGAGCACAGTCCGCGTCCATCCTGACCAGCCGCAGCCAGCACGGAATCAATCGGGAAATCTGCCATACGTCCATGCACAGCTAAAGCGCCATCCTTGGCAACGCGTCCTTTGGCAGCCAAGGTACCGCCGCCGTCGGCAAAAAAGCTGAGATCATCAATAACTAAGCCCTTACTGTCATAGCTGCCGTCAAAGGCCAATCGGTTAAGCTTCAGGCTGCGCCAGCTGATATCCATTGTATCGGCAGCAGCGTGCAGCGTAAGCTTATCCTGCACCAGCTTGGCCAGAACAGCAAGCTTGCCGTTAATATGCACCTGCTCCTGCTGTTTGCCGGGCAAACTCTGCGTAACCTGCTGCAGCTGTGCGTCTGCCGTCAGCACCTGCTCCTTAAGGTCATACGTACCGTTAGCGGTAATCGTACCGCCGCCGTATTGCGCACTCACATCATGCAGCTGCACAACGTCCTTAGATACATCAAACGGCACACGCAGCTTTTCTGCCTTATATCCTTTATAGGCCAAGGCATCACTGCTCAGCACGCCAAAGCCTGAAGGAGAATCGGTGTTGCGCAAATCGGCTTCACCCTCCAGGTGCAGCTTCTGCCCGTCAACCAGAGCGTCAAGACTGCTGACGCTCACCAGATTTTCATCCGCGCGTACCAAGCCGTCAAGCTGCAGACTGTGCTGCTCGCCTGCCAGGCTCAGCTTACCGCTGAGTGCTGCCAGCTTCACTTCACCGCTAAAGCGCTGCTTGCCGTTCTTATTCACATAAATCAGAGCGAGCTTGCCTAAGCCGCCCTGCAGCTCATCGACATTACCGTATTGCTTGGCCAAAGCAGCATAGGGTGCCAGCGCCAGCTTATCGCCGGTCAGCTTCATGCGGCCCTCGCCCTTGGTAGTCATCGTGCCGGTCAGCTTCAGCTTATCGGCACCGCTTGTCACAGACAAATCCACGGCAAAATCAGGATTGGCACCGCCGTTGATATTGCCTTCCACGCCAAACTGCCACTTGCCCTGCGGCATAGTTACCACCAGCTCGCCCTTGTCTACCGCCAGCGTACCGTAAAAAGGCGTTTCCTCAGAATCCGACGGCTTCAGCAGATTCTGCATATTCCATTTATTTTTGTCATTCATTGTGAGATATATTTTCGGGCGCATCACATCAATCCTGCTCAGCGCACGCTCAGGCTTCTGCATTGCCAGCCATGGGCGCAGCGTAAGCACAGTACGCGGCAGCTCGGCCACCTTCTCCCCCTTGGCATCCTTTACGACAACATCCGTCAGCTCGGCTGTCAGGCCGCCTTCCCATTTCAGGCCGCCGATAGAAACACTGCCGTTGATGTATTCCGCTGCCAGCTGCTGCATTTGCGGTATCGCCTGCTTAATGTATTTAGGCATCACCGTATGAACTAAAAAGATATAGCCTGCCGCAAGCAGTATGATTAATGCTCCAACAAATTGTAGATATTTTTTCATGACACTTCACCATTCAATAGTTTAACAAAATTCTATGACAAAAATATGACAAGACTGTTTTTTATATACTTCGACTTTTATTTATTCGACATTAGCAGAAAACATCCTCTTATTGAGAAGAAATTTCTTTTATCCGCTGAAATCTCAGCTAAAGCCGCATAAAAAAGCCGGTGAGATTTATGCCCCACCGGCCTGATTGTGTCACTGTTTATTAAATTTACGCCTTAATTATTTGGCAGCCTCTTCGGTTTTTTCTTCGGCTGCTTTAACAGCTTTTGCAGTTTTGGCAGCCTGTACCTTTACGGCAGTAGCAGGATTGCTCATCGGTACGCCGATAGAGGTTTCCAGTGCTGTCTTGGAGGTATTGTAATCATACAGAGCCTTAGTATAGTTGGTCTTAGCCTGAGTCAGCGCAACCTGAGCATCGAGTACGTCAGTGTTGGTACCCACGCCGGACATATAACGCAGCTGAGCGATACGGTAATCCTCATCAGCCTGCTCTACAGCCAGCTTAGTGGTGCTGATACGTTTTTCTGCTTCGCGCAGTCCCAGATAATTGCTGCGAACATCAAGGTTTACAGCATTCACGGTATCGCGATATGTTTCTTCAGCCTTTTTCAAATCAGCCTCAGCGCCGTGAATCTTGGACAGGGTTACGCCGGTATCGAAAACATTCATTTTTACATTAATACCAGCATACCATTTAGTTCTATTGTCGCCTAACCAATGATCTGATTCTAAAGCTTGAGTAGCACTTGCACTAACCTGCGGCATATGACCGCTGCGGGCAACCAACAATGCGCCCTTGGCAGCATCCACGCCATATTTAGCCTGCATCAGCTCTAGGCGGTGCTCGGCAGCATAAGCCAGGCAATCATCCATGTTTTTATCATAAGCATTATAAACAAGCAGATTATCGAGCTTCAGAGTAGTATCCATCGGCAGACCGACGATTTTGTTCATGTTCGCTTCAGCAACCTGATAGGCATTTTCTGCCTGAATCAGTGTCTGTTTAGCATTGGCCAGCTCCACCTGAGAGCGCAGCACGTCAACCTTGGCTACAACGCCAACATCATACTGTGCCTGAACATTTTTCAGATGGTCCTCCAGACGGGTAACGGATTCCGCGCTGAGCTTTTGGATATTATCTGCCTGCAGCATATTAAAATAACCGTCGGTAACGGTAGAACGCATTTCGTTATAGGTGCGTTGTACGCCAACCTCATTGTATTGATAGTTAGCCTTAGCCTGTTTAATGCTACCGCTCAATTTACCACCGGTAAAAATTGGCAGCGCTGCAGTCAGTGTGTTAGAATGCGTATTTGTAATGTTCTTAGGCGCATCATTATTACCGCTACGATTACTATCATGGTTGGCACTGATGCTGATACCGCGGCTCTGGCGGGCAGCGTTGTAGCTGGCACGTGCACTGTCAAGCTCGTATTGGGCAATGCTTACAGTCGGGTTGGTCTGGAACGCACGCAGCATAGCGTCGTCCAGGTTTAAAGCAACGGTTTCGCCGGCAAAAGCACTTTGGCTCAGTGCCATGGTCAGCGCTGCAGATAAAAGCAAGAAACGTTTTGTTAATTTATTTCTATTCATCCGAAAAACCTCCATTTTCTAAAACTGACTAACCAGTCAGTAGTAAAATTATATATTTATTTAGGGCTGTTTGTCAAATATTTTTTAGAAATAAGTACGCACACCCATATAAGTATTAGCTTTATTACCACGCACATCCATGGTTTCGCCGTAAAGCGACAGGTTATCATGCAAGCGGAATTCGCCGCCCAGACGCACCTTGAGATCATCAAAATCGTATAACTGGGAATACAATCTGAAATCCCTGCCTAAATCATAGCTGGCGCCGACGCCGAAGTCACCCTGCATGGCACCCATACTGAAAGCAGCGTTGCCATACTGACGGCCTACGAGAAAATCGAATTTATTGGCATTGCCGATGTCATAACCGCCCATATAAAGGAAGGTATCATCCGCAGGATGCAGCGTTACGCCCAAGCTGCCGCGCCAGTCACCGCCCTTGGCGGCAAAGCCGGCGTCAGTCGAAACCTTCGCCTCGGTGATGGTTCCCAAAATTCTGTTGGCACGCTCGCTCGTTTCCTTGACGTTGACCAGCGTTTCCTTCAGCGATTTCTGTGTTACCGGATCCTTGGCTACAGTTTCCAGCACCTCGACAATATTTTCCATACGCTGGCTGGTGTCCGCCATATTTTGAGCAATCGCAGCCACATTCTGGCCTGTCTTGCCGTTATTGTCCACACCGGCCATAATGCTTTCGATATGTGCCGCCGTGCCGTTCATACGTTGGCTCAGCTCATTAATCTGATGAATCATCGAAGTAATATCCTGCTGGTTGGCTACTGCCACATCAGCCATGACCTTCGTGAAGGTATTCATGTTCTCGGCGATATCATTCATATTCTTAAAGCCGGATTTCATGGACTGCTGTACTTCCTTGTCGCCAAAAACATTTTCAAAGGCGTTGGCGATATTTTCCATACGCTTCACCAAATCACCGGAGGAAGCAAAAAACTCATCCATACCGCCGCCGGGAACACCGTTAATCGTGCTGCCTTCAGCTACATAGCCGTTACCCTGCTTAGCAGGAGGAATGACACTGACAAATTTTTCGCCCATAATACCGTCGGAAGAAATCGTAAAGGTTGCTCCCTGCGGTATTTTGATATCATCGTTGATTTCTGTGATAACCTCTACCTTATCGTGTGCCACATTAATTTTTTTAACCGTGCCTACCTGCACGCCTGCATAGCGCACAACATGCCCAGGCATCAGTCCGCTTACCTGAGGATAGTTAATGCGCAGCTCATAGCCTTTTTTGCCAAAGCTGAAAGCACCCATAAAGGTAATAATGCCGGCCAGCACCACTGCGCCGCCTAATGCAAAGGCACCTACCTTAACCTCACTGCTGCTCATCCTTCTCCTCCTCTTTCAATTCAGTACCGTTAATAAATGCTTTAACGATATGATTAGTGCTGTTTTTTATCTCCGCAACCGTGCCTATCTGCACAATGCGTCCATTATATAGCATAGCGATACGGTCTGCGGCGTAATAGGCCGATTCCATATCGTGTGTTACCAAAACCGATGTTACTCCCAGCGTCTGCTGAGTTTTGCGTATTAGCCTGCTGATGGTCATCGTCATTACCGGGTCCAGACCTGAGGTGGGCTCGTCATAAAAAACCATCTGCGGCTGCATAGCCAGCGCCCGCGCCAAACCGACGCGCTTTTTCATACCGCCGGAAAGCTCTGCCGGCAGCATGTGCTGCGTATTCGGCATGCCTACCATCTCCAGCAGCTTGCCGACACGCTCCTGTATTTCATCCTCCGGCAGCTTAAAATGCCGCCGCAGGCCAAAGGCTACATTCTCGCCTACGCTCAAAAAATCGAACAAAGCTGAATACTGAAAAACTACGCCCATATGCTGGCGTAGGCCATCCCATTCATCCTCTGTGAAGGCGCTTACCTCCTGACCGTCGATAACAATACTGCCGGAAGTAGGTGCCAGCAGTCCTGTCAGCAGCTTGATGATGGTACTCTTACCGGTACCGGAAGGACCGATAACCGCCAGCGTTTCACCCTGACGTACATCCAAATCAAGATTATCAAGAATTACCTTGCTGCCGAAGGCCATTTTAAGTTGTCGGAGCTGAATCATTGCTTTGTTGGACATATTTCCGGCTCCTTACACATACAAAACGATAGAAAGAAAATAGTTGGTGATAAACACCAGAATAATCGAAAGCACTACCGAGGCAGTGGTCGCCAGACCAACGCCCTCAGCGCCGTTCGGCGCGTTCAGGCCCTTATAGCAGCCCACGATAGCAATTATCGCACCAAAGACACAGCTTTTGACCATGCCGCCAAATACGTCATAGAACTCTGCCAGTGTCCTGATAGAATTTTCATAAGTAAAGCTGCCGATGCCGGCGTAATAATGCGCCACAACCCAGCCGCCGATATTACCGATAAAGTTGGCAAAAACAACCAGCACTGGCATCATCAGCACCAGCGCAATAAAGCGCGGCACCACCAGATAGCTCACTGGATTGGCAGCCATAACACGCAGCGCGTCAATCTGCTCGGTAACCTTCATCGTGCCAAGCTCCGCCGCAATCGCCGCGCCTATACGGCCGGCAACAACAACGCCTGTCAGCACCGGCACCAGCTCACGCGCCATAGCGATAGCTACAATGCCGCCTACGGAAGAGGACGCACCCAGACGCACGAACTCCTTGGCCGTCTGTACGGAAAATACCATACCGGTACAGAGAATCGTCATCATCACAATCGGCAGCGAATCCGCTCCCAACAGTGCCATCTGACGCACTACCTCCTTAGCGTTGGCATCCTTCAGATGTCGCAGCGTTGCCAACAGCAGCAGCGTCAGCCTGCCGCTGGCGGCACAGAAGTCCAATATTCTGTTGCCCATTGCTTCACAGAGAGATTTCAGCATCTTTACATCCTTATCTTCAGCTTTTTTTACATAATTATTATACCGCCAAATTATGGCGAATGTATGACACAAAACAGCCATACCGATACAGTAACGGGAAAAATTTTGTTAAGCGAAAGAAAATATCACTCTGTAGATTTACTTGTCAACAGTAAGCACGATTTCGCTCTCGCCGTCAATAATAAAATCAAAGGGATACTTCTGCTTGAACGGAGAGCCCTGCAGCATACCCGCAAGGCCGGCATCGTTAGCCGCAGCCTCCGGATTCGGCGGCTGCATTTGTCCCATCGCTACATCAATAATCAGCTCATTATTCTTGTCGGCCGTATTCACGCTCTTGATATAATCGCTGAGCTTGTGGCGTGTTTCCTTTTTCTTGGCAGCTGGAACACCCTCGGACTGCTGCTTGCGCAGCAATTCGATAGCCCATGCCATGCTACTGCCGCCACGCACGTTCAGCGCCAGCTTGCCGCCCGGATGATCCTTAGGCACCTTGAAATAAACCGTCTTGGTAAATTCTTCGCCACGGTAAGGCTTCATAGTAACATCAACAGCTACCTTATCACCAGGCTTAACCTTGGCGTTCTTGGTGCGCACGTTAAGAATTTCCGCCACCTGCACTGCATTGCTGACCTCTGCCTCTACGTTAATGCCGTAAATCTGAACAGGCTCGAATTTGTTCTGCATCAGAATCGTTACAGCCTCCGTCAGCTCCGCATCCAGGTTCTTCAGCAGCGCGTCATTGGAATAATACATATTTTCGCGGTCAATAGTCAGTATTTCCTTTTTGCTGTCCACGCCGGTAATGGTAAAATGCAGCTTGGCCGTACCGCCGCCGTTGCGGTCCACAGTCTTGCTCACTGTATTTACTACAGCCGCATCCACCATCGAAGGCACCAGTTGCTCGTCGTCAATCAGACGCATGCGCATGCTGTTTGCCTGTCCGCGGCTGCTGTCGTTGACCGTAACAAACATCGGAATAGAATCGGGCTGCTTGCCTACTACACCGCCGATACCGCTGGAACGGTCCTGTGTAATGCTGCCGATTGCCTCGCCCAGATTGCCTACCTTATAGCTGCTCTGCAGGTTAGGAACTACGCCCAGCACCCACACCTTATTCATAAAGAAATTGCTGCTGCCACGCTGCATAAAGGGATGGCCGAAGGCCAGAATCTTACCGCTGTCATCGGTCCAGGTAACAGTGCCGAGAGCGCCAAGAGTCATATCACCCTGCATCAGAGCAACACCGACACTGCTGCCGGGCTCCAACGGCTTATCGCTGGAAGCGCCCGTGCCGCCGCTGTTGACAGCAGTCAGGCCGAAGGGCTGCAGCTTCTCCTGCAGATATTCCATGCCGTATTCTGTAAAACCGCCTGCCATCAGCGCCGTTCCCTTAGGAATCCAGTCTGCCGGCAGCTCTCTCGGTTCGTCCAGCAGCGGCAGCATTTTGCCGATCGGTGTCAGGAAGCAGTAATGCGGGTCGTTGAAGGTCTTGCCGAAGGCCACAGCACCGACAAGTCTGCCGTCTACATAAACAGGACTGCCACTCATGCCCTGAGCAACACCGCCTGTCTTTTCAATCAAATCGCCGTAAAGGCGCACAAAAATATTATATCCCATAGCTTCACTGCCGTTGACACCTAAAATTTCTACATTGAAGGTTTCAATAGTATCACCGCTGATAACGGTTTTGCCTATGCCCTGCATACCTGCGCGCAGGTCACGCACCGGCATCAGAGGAACATTGGCGGCAGCTGCCGTCAGCAGCTGGCAGCAAAACAATAATGCTAATAAAAATACTCTCATACTCGCTCCTAAAAATAAAATATTTACCGGTCCGCTTCCGGTATTTTGCTCTATAATACTACAAAAACCGGCGGCTAAGAAGCTCGCCGGTTTTCTTTACCGTTATTCACTAACCTTAGCTACAACCTGCTGTGCCTCAATCTTATCACCCGGTTTAACCAGTACCTGGCTAACCTTACCTGCAGTTGTAGCACGCGCAGCAGCAATACTGCCGCCAGCTATAGATTTTACCTTTACCAGAATGTCACCCTGCTTAACCTGGGTGCCCTCCTGTGCCAGTCCATCGGCAACTACAATACCGCTGACAGCGGCGCGCTGGTCAGTCACAGCAGCACAGCCAACGGCAGCAAGTGTAAAGATGCCTAAAGCGGCAATAGTCAAAATCACTATTAACTTTTTACCCATGTGACTCACCTCATTTCAGATATATTTCTCTAACATAAATTATACAGCCTCAGCAATATTTTGACAAGTGAACAGACTGTAAACGGCCGCGTCAGTTTACTGTAGGAATCAAAAGGACAGACTCCACCAATTTTGTCTTACTAATTAAGTTATTCGAGCTTGGCATACCATTCGAGGGCCGCCAAGCATTCTCAAAGTCTAACTTGGTGTTGGAACCACATCTTTTTAATGGTCTGGGAGCTTACTCCACACTGAATTCCATCAAAATATTTACCATAGGGTCTGCGAGCTTTGTTTTCAAAAGCAATCATTTGTTGTGGTGTAAAGCAAATCTCATCTTCTTCGATTTCAATAGGCTTCTTTTGGAATCTAACAAGATCTATCATCTTTCCGCCGTTCAAGCTGTATGCTCTGAGCCTTGCCATTGCATCAGCACCTACCAAACTCCACGCCATTGGCCTACTACTCATTCTAGCGCTCAATACATGGCTCACATGCCCTTCTGCGCTGCATGCCACCAGTCCTTTGGCCCTACTTAATCTAGCTTGGGCAGCTTTGAAATTATTCAGAAGATAATCTAGACCATCCAATAGCCTCTTCTCATCCGCTTTGGTATCCGTTCCTTCTGCTATTTTCTTTACTAATTTCTGCAATTCTTTTGGTTTTCCTGCTGCAATCAGAGAACAAATTCTACTTCTTGCGTCTCCTGCTGCTCCTTTAAGGCATGCTGTCATCCTAAACAGGGTTTGGTTAAGATGAAAACCATCCAAAACATATTTAGACTTATCTAGGTGTGACAAGGCTGTTTTTATCCACATACCTCCATCCGCATTTATATAAATTCTTTTTATCTTATCTAAATCATAATGCTGTTCAATATATCTATATACTTGTACCCATAACCTTTTATTCTCCCTGCCTGAATATAGGCCACAGAAGTAGTGTGGATTTACCAATCTCCTGCGTTTGCTTCCAGGATATTCAGACTCTATGCCTTCGTAGACATATACCATTTTGGTAATTGTAGAATGCAATTCTCCTGCCTTCTGTAATGCAATATGGTCCTCGTCAGCATCTACATAAAGGCATTTTACTACCTTTTTCTCTCCGCTATATTTCTCTTTGGGGAAATGCAACTCATGGACTATGTCCATAACGGCCTGTTTGCTCACCATATCCAGAATGCTGGCGTTTTCACCTGCTTTCCGGTAAGAGGTCTGAGAAGCTTCTTTAAGGATACATGCCTTGGCGTCCTCACTAATACGTTCATGGATCTCTATCTTTAGATATTTATCTAAAAGATACTCGCTCTTGCCAGTTGCCTTATGTTTAAATAGAGTTTTATGAAATATAATTGGTCCCATGGAAGTAAGTAGCTGCTTCAAGTCAGTACGAACTACATGCCATTTCTGCTTTCTTGCTTCACTTTCTACGAGGAATTGGTTGCAATCCTCCAACGTCTCAGAAATAATATCCAGACCAAACTTCAGAACTTCTTGTTGAACATCGTTAACAAAGCTAGCTATGTCTTCCGGATGGGAAATAAATTTTTCAATAGCTTTTTGCAAATTATAAGTGCCAAATGCGACAAAACGTTGTATACTAGTATGCAAAGAGAACACCTCCATTGTGTATTTGTTTTTGTTTGGTCACTTAATCATAACACAATTTGGTGTTCTCTTTTATTTTTATTTCCCGTTTTTCCTACAAAAACTTTACGCTAGCACTGTAAACCGCTCTTAAATAAAACATTATGAAAATCATCTGCAGTTAAAAAATTACCGGCACATAATTTTTTACGCTTTTTTTGCCTATCCTACCCGAAATCACCCTTTGGGGTAGGGTGCAAAAGCGTTTTTTTGGCTATAATATAAGCATCAAAGATTAGAATTTCCACATCTGGAAAGGAGATGTTGTTATGAAAATCAAAAATTTTGCTATCGGAGCACTGGCAGCAGCAATGCTCTTCACCGGCACATCTGTTATGGAGGCGGCAGTATATAATACATCCGCAAGCAGGCTCCCTACTGATATTGACTCCCGCTGCGGCAGAACAGAAGCCTTTCTGCTGAAAAATACCCGCTTTGATGTGAAGCATACCATGACCGAAAAATATGCCGAGGAATATGTTGCTCCCTGCTTCAGCCGCAAGGGCATCTACATCAGTTATATGGAGGCCAAAGCTATTGCCTTTGCCGCCTTGCAGATGTATGATGTGCAGCAAAACAGTAACGGCGCCACAGTAAGCTTCAGCGCCAAGGGCGAAGCCGATTCCGGTGACGGTGATTACTGGCTGACTACTATTTATGACAACAAAAAATATATCAATGCCTTTATCAGTACCTACGATGAGCTCCGCACCGAAAATGCACACTCTATCCCTGCCAGCAAAAGCTATGCTCAATACGGAGACAACATGTCTGCCGAAAGTTTGCAATACTCCAATCAAAGAATATCCAACCTCTACAGCAAATTTGAAAACATGGAAAGCTATTGGGCTCCCGGCGTAAAACTGGTTTTAACCGGCGACTATGTAAACTTCCGCACCGCCCCCTCCACGGACAGCAATGTAATTGATTCGCTGATGTCCGGCGAAGAAATAGCACCGTTAAAAGGCGCATTCGAAGCCGAGGGACGCCAATGGTGGAAGGCTATTAACGCTCAAGGTGAGGTTGGCTATGTAAGTGCAGATTTTGTACGCGTGGCCTGCTAAATAAGCATTAAGGAAGTATCACCAATGCTCAAAAAACTTTTAGGCTTAATATTTAGCGTCTGCCTGCTGCTAAGCTGCAGCTTGGCAGCTGCGGCGCCTGCGTCCGCGCTGTTCGGCAACGCCAGATATCTCATCTGCATCCATAAGCAAAGCTACCGCCTTGACGTCTATCAGCAGGGCGTAGAGCAAGCAGTCTGCAGCTATCCTATCGCTGTTGCCAAAAATCCCGGTGACAAGCAGTACACCGGCGACAACCGCACCCCCACCTCCTGGGGCAGTGCAGCAGCTATTCCCTCCTATTACACAGGTGCGGCAGTAGGCGTGCCTTCGGCGCAGGTTCCCTTCCGCATCGAAGAGATTTGCCCGGCGCATTACTGGACGCACGATTTCAGTGACGGCAAGGGCGTAATCGAAGGTGCCTACGGCCCCTGGTTCCTTTCGCTGGACACCGGCTGGATCGGCATCGGCATTCATGGTACGCATGACCCCGCCTCTATCGGCACCATGGCCTCCGAAGGCTGTATCCGCCTGCGCAATGCGGATATCCAAAGCCTTAAGGAGCTTGTCTGCAGTGATAACGGCGGCATAGGCACCGGCGTTATCATCACCGAGGATTAAGCTATAACCCGCAACAACAAAACAAGGAGCTGTCACAGCTAACGCGTGACCGCCCCTTGTTTTTTATTTTGCCTATACAACCAGCTTATTTGATGAACAATCCCAGACCGATGCTCACCAAACGCTCGCGCCCGTCCGAAGGCTTGTTGACGATTTTGCCGTTGATGACCATTTCGCTGCTGCCTCCGCCATCATAATTGACAGCGCTCACCGCACCCAGCTTCACAAAATACTGCGCCAGCTCCGCAAGTGTCATGCCTGCGGAAGCACTGCTTCTGCCGTCAACAACAAGCATTAAAAGCGTGCCGTCCTGCTTCAGTCCGATTGCAGTACGCGGTGCTCTGCCACGCGCAATATCGGGAGCCATCTGCTCCTCCGCAGTACGCACATTCACCCTGCCGTTTTCTACCAGCAGTGGACCGCCGCTGACAACAGTCGTTGCCGCATCCGCAATGCTGCTGCCAAGGCTCTGCGTGAGTATTACATGGTCGCCCAGGCGCAGGCCTGCCAGAGCAGCCGCATTTGTGCCATGACCGGAAAGCACTACGCAACCCGGCTCCAAAGACATATTGCCTGCTGTGGAAACAGCAACAACGCGACCGTTTTTGATTTTCACCTCACGCCCGTACTGATTCGTTTTGGTCGACGTAGCGTAATAGGAATTAAACAGCACCAAATCATTGGCAATGCGCGCACGGTTCATGCCCTTCAGCTGCAGCGCTCTGCCGTCAGGAAGTGTTACGCTGCCGGTGTAAGCAATGTCGCGCACAATCTTCTGCTCGTTGCCCTGCACTACATAACCGCTGCGCGGCGTAGCATCCATAGCGACAAAATTGCCCTTATCCTTAACGTTGCCGATAACCCAGCCGTCGGTATCAAAATACGACGCATTGATGGCAGCCACAAGACCTCTTTCCGCCGCCTGCTTAGCCAGGCTGCCGCGTCCGTTATACATACCTGCGGCAGAAAACGGCCTCAGCTCCAGGCGCGCCGAAGGCGCAACGCTCACCAGATAGCTTACCAGCGGTCTGCCGTTTAGCTCCTCCTGCGCATAGGTATAGGTAACGCCGCCGGAAAGCTGCATCGTTGTTTTGCTGATAGGAATGCGGTAAATATCCAGCACCAGACGGTCAGGATTCTTCAGCGGATAAAGCTTATACTGGCAATCCTTAGTTAAATCTATAACCACCTGTGCCTTTTTCTTCTTTTTGGCAGGAACAGTGATGCTTTTAATCACCGCATCCTGCTTAAAGACAGGCTTCTGCGTCAGCGCCGTACCCTCAGGCAACGTAACCACCAGCTGCAAGCCGTTTTTTTCGGCAGTATATTTAACAGGCTCCCTGCTGTCGAACACCAGACGTACACGAGCAGGACTAACGCTGCTGCGCACCGCTGTGACGGGAGCGGCGCTCGCCGCAAGCGGAGCGGCACACAGCGCAGCCAGCATAAAAACAGAACATATAAGTTTTTTGAAATTCATATCTAGGACCTCTTAAGAGAAAAACGAAGGTAGAAGGAAGAAGAGTGTATTAGAGCGTCGTGTGTATACGCCCCCTTCCGCCTCGCTACGCTCGGCACCTTCCCCAAAGGGGCAGGCAAGAAAGTTAGCAGAACGCTCTAACGAGCAATTAATATATCGCAACACAACCCTCAGTCATCGCCTTCGGCGATGCCAGCTCCCTTTCAGGGAGCATATAAAAGTTCGACGAACTTGCGACAGTCAGCATTTGACAAGCACTTTATATCTCCCCTGAAAGGGGAGGTTGCTGCGAGCTTTTGCGAGCAGACGGAAGGGTTGCAATATATTAATTGCGACACCATACGCCCTTCTTCTTCACATCTACACAAAAGGAGCTGCCAAAGGCAGCTCCTCCCCAAAATCAATAATCAACAATCAATACCCAAACATCAATCAGCCAGATTAGACGCAGTATAAACAGTGCCAGGATGCAGCTTATCCAGATTCTCCAGCGCCTTGCCGGTGCCAAGAGCAACACACTCCAGCGGATCATCGGCAATATGCGTAGTAATACCGGTTTCACGCTGCATAATCTCAGCCAGGCCGTCAAGCAGCGCGCCGCCGCCGGTCAGATAAATACCGTTATCAACAATATCAGCAGCCAGCTCCGGCGGGCATTTTTCCAGAACACCGCGCACAGTAGCAATCAGAGAAGCAACAGCATCCTCCAATGCCACACGGCAATCCTCGGAGCTTACGCTAAAGGTAGTCGGCAGGCCGGTAACCATATCACGGCCGCGTACAGTAATAGACTCATTGCGTCCGTCGGCAATAACAGTAGCAACATTCATTTTGATTTCTTCAGCCGTGCGCTCACCGATAAGCACATTATGTACCTTCTTCACATGACGCACAATAGCCTCATCAAAATGGTCGCCGCCGATACGGATAGAAGAATCAACAACAATACCGCCAAGGCTCAGCACAGCGATATCGGTAGTACCGCCGCCTATATCAACAACCATATTGCCGCGCGGTACGGAAATATCAATACCGGCACCAAGAGCCGCTGCCAGCGGTTCCTCAATCAGATAGGTTTTGGAAGCACCGCCCTGGGTAGTAGCCTCCATAACAGCACGCTTTTCTACTGAAGTAATGCCGATAGGAACACAGGTCATAACACGCGGTTTGAAAAACAGGCTCTTGCCCGCAACCTTCTCAATAACGTAAGCAAGTAGCTTCTGCGTTACGGTATAGTTCGCAATAACGCCTTCCTTCAGCGGACGGATAGCAACGATACTGCCGGGAGCACGTCCCAGCATTTCTCTGGCATCATCGCCCACAGCCAATACCTTGTTGCGTACCTTATCAATAGCCACAACAGAAGGCTCCTTCAGGACAACGCCCTTGCCCTTGACATAAACAAGAATGTTAGCGGTACCCAAATCAATACCGATATCCATACTTTTAAACATTAGTCATATCTCCTTAATCTACATCTACGCGTTCAATATCTGCACCCAGATTTTTCAGCTTAGCAACAATGTTCTCATAGCCACGGTCAATATGGTGCAAATCGCCGATACGTGTCGTACCTTCGGCCACAAGGCCTGCCAGAATCATAGCTGCACCGGCACGCAAATCGGTTGCACGCACATCACAGCCTGTCAGCTTGCAGGGACCGTCGATAACGGCACTGCGGCCTTCGGTAGAAATCTGCGCACCCATGCGGTTCAGCTCAACCACATGCATGAAACGATTCTCAAAAACAGTTTCCGTAACCTTGCTGCGCCCCTCGGCAATAACCATCATCGCCATCATCTGAGCCTGCATATCAGTCGGGAAGCCTGGATAAGGCAGAGTTTTGATAGATACGGCCTTCAGCGGATTCTTGCCGATAACACGTACCTTATCAATATCCTCCTCAACCACGGCACCTGCCTCACGCAGCTTGGCAATCAGCGGCTTCTGGTGCTCCGGCAGAACATTTTCCACAACAATATCACCGCCGGTCATGGCAGCAGCAATCATATAAGTGCCTGCCTCAATACGGTCCGGAATAATGGTATAGTCTGCGCCATGCAGCTTCTCTACACCCTCAATGCGAATAGTATCGGTACCGGCACCGCGGATTTTGGCACCCATCTTATTCAGATAGTTGGCCAAATCTACAATCTCCGGTTCCTCGGCAGCATTTTCCAAAATAGTAGTACCCTCAGCAAGAGAAGCTGCCATCATAATATTTTCGGTAGCACCTACGCTCGGGAAATCAAAATAAATGCTGGTACCCTTCAGTCCCTCGGGAGCACTTGCTTCAATATAGCCATGACCCTGTTCGATTTTTACACCCAGAGCCTCAAAGCCCTTGAGATGAATATCAATCGGACGGGCACCGATAGCGCAACCGCCGGGCATGGAAATACGCGCTTTACCGATACGCGCCAGCAGAGGTCCCATTACCAGAAAGGACGCACGCATGGTACGCACCAGCTCATACGGTGCTTCATACGAGGTTATCTCAGTGCTGTCGATATCCAGCACATTCTTTTCCGGACTGCATTCTACAGCCAGTCCCAGACATTTTAAAACTTCACTTATAGTATGCACATCTTCCAGCATCGGAACTTCATCAAGATGACTTGGGGTAGTTCCCAGGATAGAAGCTGCAATAATCGGCAGTACAGCGTTTTTCGCACCGCTGGTTTTAACTGCACCAACGAGGCGGTTTCCGCCCTTCACAATTAGTTTTTCCAAAATAACCCTCCTGCATATGCGAAGTCGGAAAAATTTTTCCGTAACAAATATTCTATCATCAAACACAGGCTCTTTTCAAGACTTAATAAAAATCCGGAAAATTTTGCCACAGGCATATTTCGCCCGACCTTATAAGAAAAAGCCGGCACTGCTTCCGGCTCAGAAATTCACCCGCTGGCGGTCTGCTAAAATATTATAATAGGTTTCCTTCTCCATTAATTCCCTGCGGATAGCCTTTTTAGCATCCTCATCAGCACATTCCGCCAGACGCTTGCGCAAAAAAGCTATATCCTGCTTCAGCATCAGCATTTTGTTTCCTGCCAGACTTTCTACGATATCAGCCATCTTACAGTCACCGTCCTTACTTATATATCTTGTGCTTCTTCTCAAGAAACTTAGCGGCCTTGCCTAGTTCTACATATTATAGTCTACTATAAGCAAGTTTAATATGCAAGGAAAAATCTGTGACAAAACGCAAAAACCGCCCGACAGGAGCATCCCGCCGGACGGCTTAACTTTACAGCCTGATAATTTCGGCTTTACCAGCAAACATTTCCGCTAACGCAGCAAGCTGCGCATCCTGCGCCACATCACCCACAAGCACCGTATCCGGTGCCAGCAGACTGATGCTTATGTCGCTGAACATCTGCCGCAGCTCGTTAATCATCCTGGCGTCACCGTCATTAATTATGCCCGGAGTACGCTCTGCCAGATGCCAGTAAAGCTGCTTTAAAATATAGCTTTCATTTTTGTTGTACTCTTTGATGTTGTCAATAATGTTATAGGGATAAACATCCTTCTCCCTCCAGGTAGCCTTAAAAATATCCAGCACCTTATTTTCATAAGCAGCCTTATATTCATTCCAACCCTCACGGTCGTCAAATTTCAGCATATCCTCCAGCTTGTCACGGCAGCTGATAACCTTACGGCAACGCACAAGCATCGCATAAATCAGCGCCCGCTCCGCTTCCGTAGCCTGCGGCTCCTCGCGCGTAACTGTCATTACCTGCAGCCTGCCGGCCTTGCCAAGCATGCGCTCGGCAGCAAATTTTGCGCTTGCCAGATGCTGCATCGATAAACTGCTGTCAACAGTATTTACAGGAAGTCCCAAATCAGCCAGTTCTGCCACTTCTTTCTCAGAAGCCAGAACAAGTGCGCGCACAGGCTCCTTGCCTGCAAGCAAAGCTGTTACAGCTGCTGTATTCATTTGTCGCTCTCCAGGAAAGCAGCGAATGCTTTATAGGTGTAATAAACATCCAGCTTAGAGCTCAGCTCGAACGGAGAATGCATGCACAGAATAGGCACACCAAGATCGACTACGTCCATATCCATAGAAGCAACATACAATGCAACGGTACCGCCGCCGCCTTCGTCTACAGCGCCCAGCTCGCCGATTTGCCAGAAAACATCAGCCTCATCCATAATGCTGATAACCTTGGCCATCGTTTCAGCGCTGGCATCATTGGAGCCGGATTTGCCGCGCGCACCGGTATATTTGGTCAGTACAGGACCTTTGTTCACGAAGCAGCTGTTGCGCTCTTCATATACGGAAGCAAAGCTCGGATCGTAGGCACCGTTAACATCGGAGGAAAGTGCGGTGGTATTGCGCAGCAGCTTGCGGATGTTGGCACCCTGAGTTGCTGCCAGATCCTCCAGATAGTGCAGCACGAAATCGGAATTCAGGCCGGTGTTGCCGTAGGAACCGATTTCTTCTTTATCTGCCAAAACCGTAACAGTGGTGTAGTACGGTGCTTTTGTATCAATTTCCGCAGTCAGTGCGGTATAAGCGCAAACCTTATCATCCTGGCCGTAGGCACCGATCAGGCTGCGGTCCAGGCCTACATCCTGTGCCTTGGTTGCGGGAACAAATTCAATTTCCGCACGCATAAAATCATGCTCGGTAATACCGTACATTTCGTTGAGCAAAGCCAGTGCGTTCAGCTTAACGGCATCTTTTACACCTTCCTCTTCGCTTTCGTCAACAAAAGGCAGGCTGCCGATAACAATGTTCAGCTCCTCGCCCTTAATGCCTTCGCTCAGCTTGCGCTCGTTCTGTTTAGCGCCAAGATGCGGCAGCAAATCGGTTACGCAGAATACGGGGTCACCGGCATTTTCGCCCACGCAGACCTTCACCAGCTCGCCGTTCTTTTTGATGATAACGCCATGCATTGCCAGAGGCACGGTCACCCATTGGTATTTGCGGATACCGCCGTAATAATGCGTTTTGAAGTAGGCCATCTCATGGTTTTCGTATACCGGGTTCGGTTTTAAATCCAGACGTGGAGAATCGATATGCGCAGCGTTCAGGCGCACGCCTGCCTCCAACGGTGCGGTGCCGAAGGTGGACATAGCCATAGATTTGCCGCGGTTTACGAAATAAACCTTGTCGCCGGGTTTATATGCCTTGCCTTCTTCGAAGGGAATATAGCCTGCAGCAGCCAGCTTTTCTACAGCCTTAGCGGTAAATTCACGCTCTGTTTTTGCTGTATTCAAAAATTCCTTGTAGCCTTCGCAGTATGCAAACGCTGCTTCCTTGGCAGCAGTGTTCTTCTTAGCGATATGTGAGAATTCCCATGTCAAATTCTTTTGCAATTCCTTTGCAGTTGTCATAATCTATCACTCCTTGTATAAGCTTTAGTAAGCAGTGCCAAACGGCACTATGTAAATCATACCACAAATAGCACCTTTTGGGGAGAGGAAGGGAAATGTATACAATACAAAAACCCCCGCCCTGACGGACGGGGGGTAATTTTTTTGGCATTGTCGCAATGCTTATTACAGCTTGTGAGTAGTACGCAAGCGGGCAACAGCTCTCTTCAGCGCGTTTTCGGCACGAACAGTATCAATGTCTTCGCTCTTGGAAGCAAGACGTTGCTCTGCACGTTCTTTAGCTGCTGCTGCACGAGCGGTATCAATATCTGCATCAGCTTCGGCAATAGTTGCCAAAACGGTGCATTTATTGTCTTTCATTTCCAGAAAGCCGCCGCAAACAGCAAATTCTTTAACGCTGCCGTCAGTGAACTCCAGCTTCATCGGCGCAATATCCATGGTCGCAATGATAGGCATATGTCTAGCTTTGAGGCCCAGATTACCGGACAAAGCACGGAAACCCACATAAGTTACTTCTTCAGAAGTGAACAGCATCTTATCCGGCGTGACAATTTCAAAAGAAAACGGAGTAGCCATCTATTAATCCTTCATAGTTGCAGCCTTGGCAACAGCGTCATCAATGGTACCAACCATGTAGAAAGCACCTTCCGGCAGGTCATCATGCTTGCCTTCGAGGATTTCTTTGAAGCCGCGGATGGTTTCCTTCAGAGGAACATATTGACCGGGGGTACCGGTGAACTGTTCAGCAACGAAGAATGCCTGGCTGAGGAACTTCTGAATCTTACGAGCACGAGCAACAGTTACTTTGTCTTCCTCGCTCAATTCTTCCATACCCAGAATTGCGATGATATCTTGCAATTCTTTGTAACGTTGCAGGATAGCCTGTACGCCACGAGCAACATGATAATGCTCTTCGCCGATTACCAGCGGATCGAGGATACGGCTGGTGGAGTCGAGCGGGTCAACTGCCGGATAAATACCAAGCTCTGCGATTTGACGAGACAATACGGTGGTTGCATCCAAGTGAGCGAAGGTGCCTGCCGGAGCCGGGTCAGTCAAGTCATCCGCAGGTACATATACAGCCTGTACGGATGTGATAGAACCGGTCTTGGTGGAGGTAATACGCTCTTGCAGTGCGCCGATATCGTTTGCCAGAGTAGGTTGGTAACCTACTGCGGAAGGCATACGGCCGAGCAATGCGGATACTTCGGAACCAGCCTGAATGAAACGGAAAATGTTATCGATAAAGAGCAGTACGTCCTGGCCGCCAACATCACGGAAGTATTCTGCCATGGTCAGGCCGGTCAGACCAACACGCATACGTGCTCCAGGAGGCTCGTTCATCTGGCCGTATACAAGAGCAGTCTTGTTGATAACGCCAGACTCTTTCATTTCGCCCCACAGGTCGTTGCCTTCACGAGTACGTTCGCCAACGCCTGCGAATACGGAATAGCCGCCGTGTGCAGTAGCAATGTTATGGATAAGCTCCATAATAATAACGGTTTTACCTACGCCAGCACCGCCGAACAGACCGATTTTACCGCCCATTGCATACGGAGCGATAAGGTCAACGACTTTAATGCCGGTTTCCAAAATTTTAGTAGCTGTAGCCTGTTGGTCAAAGCTCGGAGCCGGTCTATGAATGGGCCAGTGATCAGCTGCTTCAACCGGAGTGTCATCATGGTCTACAGTTTCACCTAAAACGTTGAAGATACGGCCCAGTACACCAGGACCTACCGGAACGCTGATAGGAGCGCCGGTATCTACAACTTCCATGCCACGAACCAGACCGTCGGTGGAGCTCATAGCAACAGCGCGGACAATGTTATTGCCGATATGTTGCATAACTTCTGCGGTCAGGTGGATTTTTACTTTACCCTCATCGGTGGTGCCGTCAATGTGCAATGCGTTGAGGATAGCAGGCATGCTTTTAGGAGGAAACTCTACGTCGATAACAGGGCCTACAACTTGTACGATTCTACCTGTATTCAAGGTTTTAGCCTCCCTACGAAATATCTAATTAGTTTTGTGCCTGTTTCAGAGCTTCTACGCCGCCAACGATTTCGTTCAGCTCGCGGGTAATGGATGCCTGACGAGCCTTGTTATAGGACAGCTCCAGGTTTTGTACCAGCTTGCCTGCGTTATCGGTAGCAGAGCTCATAGCAGTCATACGAGAGCCCAACTCACTGGCAGCAGATTGTACCAGTGCAGCGTAAACTACGGTTTCCAGATACTTAGGTGCAAGTACCTGCAGAGTTTCGTCTTCACTAGGCTCGAAAATAAAGCTTGCGCTAGCTTTGCCTTTCTCCTTTACAGGAGGCTCTACCGGCAGAATCTTGTCGCTGGTAGGAATTTGGGACAAAGCGGTTTTGAATAGTGTAAACACAACATGCAGCTCGTCGAAATGCTCGTCAGCAAATTGTTTGATTGCATCCTGAGCAATTTCTACCGCATTTGCGTAAGACGGTCTGTCGGAGTAGCCGAAGTGGCTACTCAGCACTTTATAGCCGCGACGTTGGAAGAAATCTCTAGCCTTACGGCCGCTGGTGATAATGACTACGTCATGCTCACATTCGGAAATCTCCGCAACTGCTTTTTTCAAAGCGTTGGAACTATATGCGCCTGCCAGACCTTTATCAGAGGCGAGCACCAGATAACCAACTTTTTTAACATCACGATGTTGAAGCAGCGGGTGTTTTTTGGCACTTAAGCCTGCAAGGATGCTCGGATCGCTCACAACGTTGGATAACACTTCTTTGATCTTGATAGCATACGGACGGCTTGCTGCAGCTTTTTCCTGCGCTCTTCTGAGGCGGGCAGCAGCAACCATTTTCATAGCCTTCGTGATCTTGCCAATGTTACCTACGCTTTTCATGTGGCGATGAATCTCGCGTGCAGTAGCCATTAGTTAATCACCTACCTTCACTAACAAAGGTTTCCTTGAACTCGGCGATAGCTTTCTTCAGAGCTTCTTCGTTCTCATCAGTGATTTTCTTGGTTTTGATGATATCTCCGCCAACTTCCGGATGGTTAGCTTCCATGAAGTCCAGGAATTCTTTTTCGCAGCGAGTTACATCTTTAACTGCTACGTCATCCAGATAGCCTTTGGTGCCAAGGTAAATAGCCATAACCTGTTTTTCAACAGACAACGGGCTGTATTGGCCTTGTTTCAGAACCTCGGTCAGACGTTGACCACGGTCCAGCTGTGCTTTGGTAGCTTTATCAAGGTCAGAAGCAAACTGAGCAAATGCTGCCAGCTCGCGGAACTGAGCCAGATCCAGACGTAAAGTACCTGCAACCTGCTTCATAGCTTTAATCTGAGCAGCACCACCTACACGGGATACAGACAGACCGGAGTTGATAGCCGGACGGATACCGGAGTAGAACAGCTCGGATTCAAGGAAGATCTGACCGTCGGTAATAGAAATTACGTTGGTCGGAATGAAGCCGCCTACGTCACCTGCCAGGGTTTCGATGATCGGCAGTGCGGTGATGGAACCGCCCTTCAGTTCATCGTTCAGCTTAGCAGCGCGTTCCAGCAGACGGGAATGCAAATAGAATACGTCGCCAGGGTATGCTTCACGTCCTGGAGGACGACGGAGCAGCAGGGACATTGCACGGTATGCAACAGCGTGTTTAGACAGGTCGTCGTATACGCACAGAACGTCTTTGCCCTGATCCATGAAGTATTCAGCCATGGTTACGCCAGCGTACGGAGCCAGGTATTGCAGCGGAGCGGAGTCAGCAGCAGTAGCAGCAACGATGATGGTGTATTCCATAGCGCCGTGTTGTTCCAAAGTACGAACAATACGAGCGATGTTAGAAGCCTTTTGGCCGATAGCTACATAAATGCAGATAACGCCCAGACCTTTTTGGTTAATAATGGTGTCGATTGCAACTGCAGTCTTACCGGTACCACGGTCGCCGATGATAAGTTCGCGCTGACCACGTCCGATAGGAACAAGTGCGTCGATACATTTAATACCGGTTTGCAGCGGGGTATCAACGGATTTACGATCTGCGATACCATGTGCAGGAGATTCAACCGGACGACGTTCAGCAGCAGCGATTTCGCCTTTGCCGTCGATCGGGTCGCCGATAGCGCTAACTACACGGCCCAGCAGGTTTTCACCAACAGGAACCTCCATGATGCGGCCGGTACGGCGAACTACGTCGCCTTCTTTGATTTTGGTCTCGCCGCCCATCAGTACGATACCAACGCTGTCCGGGTTCAGGTTCAGAACCATGCCGGATACGTTGTGGGGCAGTTCAACTAATTCGCCAGCCATAGCGTTTTTCATACCGATAACGGTTGCGATGCCGTCACCGATTTTTTCTACGATACCAACTTCTTCCAGATCAGCATCCACATTGTAATTCTCCAGTTTGTTGCTGAGAGCATCACCCAGGGCTTCCGGTTTGGTGTACTCGTGAACGTCAATGCCGTTCAGAGCAACTTCCATTTTCTTCAGCTTGCGCAGTGCGGAAGCGTCGAATACCTTATCGCCAACTTGTACGATGATGCCGCCGAGGATGGACGGGTCAACTTTCTTGTTCAGGAAAATCTCACGGCCCAGTTTCTCGGTCAGGATTACAGAAATGGATTGATACTCTGCTGCAGATAATCTCTTGGCAGTAGTTACGTTTACATCTAACAGCTCTTTAATGGAGCCCAGATCAATTTTGAAGTCGGACAATTGTTGCTTAATTAAAGCAATATTTTCTTCTGTCTTCATGTTGTACCAATCACCTCCGAATACCGGCTTTTAGCCTGCTGCTTCGCATTACAGCGGCATATATCCGGCTTATTAGGGAAAGCAGCAAAATTATTTCATGATAGAATCAACGATTTTGCTAGCCATTTGTTTGTCTTCTTCAGAACCTAACTTTTGTTCTACGATCTTGCTAGCAGCAATCATGGACAGGTTGATAACTTGTGCACGAACTTCGTCCATAGCTTTCTTCTGTTCCAGTGCGATTGCTTCTTTAGCGGTTGCAATAACCTGATCTTGTTCAGCTTTAGTGTCAGCCATGATCTTGTCATGTGCAGCCTGAGCAGTTTTGCGAGCAGCATCAACAATAGCTTGAGCTTCTTGTTTAGCTTCAGCCAGCTTTGCAGCGTATTCAGCTTTAACTGCTTCTGCGTCAGTCTTAGCCTTTTCAGCAGACTCCAGGTCGCTTGCAATTTTATTCTTACGTTCATCCATAATGTTGCATAAGGGTTTGTAAGCAAATTTTGCAAGAACAATAACTAAAACCAAAAAGTTCAGGATCTGCGCGATAAGTGTTGCGTTGAAGTTAACCAATTATAGCACGCTCCTTTTGTAATATCTTGCAAAATAAAATTATTTAATGAACGGGTTAGCGAATACCAGAACGATAGCGATTACATAGCACAGAATAGGCATGGATTCGATCAAGCCTACGCAAACCAGCATGTTGGTGAAGATTTTACCAGACTCTTCCGGTTGACGAGCCATGGATTCGATAGATTTGCCGCACATGTTGCCGTTACCAAAGCCAGCACCCATAGCAGCGCCCAGGCAAACGAGACCTGCACCGATTACGGATGCAGCAGTAATGATTGCATTTTCAGACATTTGTTTCATCCTTTCAGAATATAAAATTTTTGTGTTAAAGAGTTATTCTTCGTGGCCGGCAAAAGCCAGAGCATAAGAGCCCAAAGCCAAGATAGTAAAGATAAAGGCCTGTACAAAGCCGATGAACAGGGAGAACATTACCCACAGTTCAGGGACAACCCACGGAGCCAGCTGATACAAAACGATCAGCAGGATTTCGCCTGCCAGGATGTTACCAAAGAGACGAAGGGCCATAGTCAGCGGTTTAGTCACTGCATCCAAAAGGTGCAACGGCAGGAAAGCCGGACTGGGGCTGACAAAATGTTTGAAATGGCCGATACCTTGTTGCATAACGCCAACAAGGTATGCACTGAAAGCTACTAACAAGGACAAACCAAAGCAGGTATTGATATCGTTAGTAGGAGAAGTCCAGTGAACACCGACCTGAGGAAGCATGCCAATTTCATTGGATACAAGGATAAACATAAAGAGAGTAATAATGAAAGGTGCCATATATTTGCGGCCTTTCACACCACCAAGATTGTCTTCCATTAAACCATTCAGAAAATCGACAAAGAACTCCATGACATTCTGCAATCCGGAAGGTACTAACTTCGGATTTCTGGAAGCAGCAAAAAACAAAACAAATACGATAGCCATTGCAATCCAGGTCATATACATAGTTTGCATATTAACCTCACCCAAAAAGGTGTTGGTTGCAAGATAATGGATTATCTCTTTGGATTGTTCAGCCTCTTGCGCCATAGCAGCAGCTTCATTTCCCATCTTTCACACTCCTTTCTTCACGTTCCTCTTCTTTTTGGAGTTGGCACGCGATAAATATTAAATTTAAAATATAGAATATATGTGTAAGAAGAAAGCCCACGGCCACATAAAACACATGGTATTTCATCTTCAACATCGCAACAAAAAGGCTGCCTGCCGCAAAAATCCGGTAGTAGCGATAACGCTTTAAAAGCTTCACGCCGCGCTCAGGATCATCTTTAAATGCCAGAGCCTTACGCGCACCGCTGCACATAATAACCATGTCCAGCGCACCCACGACCATGCCGCGGAACAACCCGGTAGAGATTTCATCAAGACCTGCAAGCCTTGTTATAACCGCCAAAACCAGTACACACAGCGCAGTACGTATAATCACAGGCGTACCGCCCTGTCTGACCAATGGCGTTAAGTCAAAATTATTTTTCATCCTGCTTTTTCTTTTTTCCGGCATCATTTCTTGAATAGATGCTTCTTTGAATAAGATTATAGTAGGTCATAATCAGTGATATTACTGCCAGAGCAATACAGATACCCCGCATTGTATGGTCACCGGTTTCCAGATGACGGTCGAGCCAGTCACCGCCAAAATAAGCCAGCATAAAATCAATCACAGCCATAAAAGCCAGCGAAGAAACTGTAGCCAGAGCTTCCAACATTCTGATATGTTCCTGATCGGGCTTATATTGTTGCATGATTCCACACCCTAGCATAAATTCACAAATTAATCATATTTACTCTTTTAATTTTAATATTTTTCACAGTGTTTGTCTACGCTTTAGACGCGAATTCCGGCAAAATTTCTACATCAAAGCCATTTTTTCTCAAAATCGCATGAATAATGCGTTCACAGGCCTTGCCGTCGCCGTAAGGATTAGCAGCCTCCGCCATAGAGCGATAATGCTCGGCATCATCCAAAAGCAGATTGGTTTCGCGCAGAACATCATCATAAGCTGTGCCTACGAGCTTAACCGTACCGGCTTCAACAGCCTCCGGACGCTCAGTGGTATCACGCAGAACCAGAACCGGCTTGCCTAAGGCAGGAGCCTCCTCCTGAATTCCGCCGCTGTCTGTGAGCACGATATCAACCTTAGCCATCAGATTGGCAAACGGTTCATATTCCATAGGCTCAATCAGATGCACTCTGTCTAAATGTCCCAGCTCCTCGCGCACGATTTCACGCACCTTGGGGTTTTTGTGTACCGGGAAGATTGCTTCCACATCGGGATGCGCTTCCAGCACGCTCTTCAAAGCGCGGTAAACATGACGCATAGGCTCGCCCAGGTTTTCACGGCGGTGGGTAGTCATCAGAATCAGACGATGACCGCTGGCAAATACCTTATTGAACTCCTCGTCCTCAAAGCGGTAGCCTTCCTTCACCGTAGTCTGCAGAGCATCGATAACAGTGTTGCCTGTTACCAGAATCTGCTCGGGGCAGATGTTTTCCTTCAGCAGGTTAGCCTTGCTGGTAGAGGTAGGCGCAAAATGCATATCGGCAATCGCACCGGTCAGCTTGCGGTTCATTTCCTCCGGGTAAGGAGAATATTTATTACCAGTACGCAGGCCTGCTTCCACATGGCCTACAGGAATCTGCGCATAAAAGGCAGCCAGAGCACCGGCAAAGGTAGTCGAGGTGTCACCATGCACCAGCACCATATCGGGCTTTGCTTCCTCCATAACGGATTTCAGGCCCATCAGCGCGCGGGTAGTAACATCATACAGGGTTTGACCTGCCGACATAATGTTCAAATCATAATCAGGCGTAATGCCAAACAAATCCAGTACCTGATCAAGCATCTCGCGATGCTGTGCGGTAACTGCCACAATTGGCTGAATATATTTGGGATATTTACGCATTGCCAGCACCAGCGGGCACATTTTGATAGCCTCCGGACGAGTGCCGAAAACTGTCATTAACTTTATCTTCTCCACGGTTCTTCCTCCCCCTTATCTGTCGTTCAGAATACCGATTTTCTTAGCACCAACGGCAACTGCCGTAATAATAACCGCTATAATAAGTGCGGCGTAAAAGCCGTCAAACTCTGCCCACAGCACAGCTGCGATACCGAGCACGGCTGTAATAGCATACATCAGCAGAACTGCCTGCTTCTGGTTCATGCCCATCGCCAACAGGCGGTGATGCAAGTGTCCCTTATCGGGCTGGAAAATTGGACGGCCGTTGCTGTAGCGGCGCATAATCGCAAAGGCTGTATCCATAATCGGCAGGCCCAGTGCAATCGCCGGTACAATCAGCGCTACGGTAGCAGCAGTCTTGACTGCGCCATAAACCGAAATAGCTGCCAGCATATAGCCGATGAACATACTGCCTGTATCGCCCATGAAAATAGTAGCGGGATTAAAATTATAGCGGATAAAACCGATAATGCCGCCGGCCAGAGCCGCAGTCATTACAGCTATATGGTAATAACCCATCTGAACCGCAACCAGAATGACTGTCATCGAAGCGATAGCGGATACGCCTGCTGCCAGGCCGTCCAGACCGTCAATCAGGTTGACAACGTTCGTAAAGCTGATAACCCAGAAAATTGTCAGCGGTATAGAAATAAACCATTCGTTAAGATAAAAATAGCCGCCGAAGGGATTGTTCAGCCATTCGATACGGATATCAAAGGCCACAAGTACGCAGGCAGCAAAAATCTGCCCCAGCAGCTTGACCTTTGCCGGCAGCTGATATTTGTCATCCAGTACGCCTACGATGGCAATCACGCTGCCGCCAAGCAGAATGCCGACAATATCCTTCGTCAGCTCCAAGCTTGCCACTGCGGCAATAATAAAGGCAATATAAATAGCCAAACCGCCAAGACGCGGCATAATCTTCTTATGCACCTTGCGGTTATCGGGCTTGTCAATCGCGCCGATTTTAAAGGCTAATGTTTTAATATAAGGGGTCAATATATAGCTTACCAAAGCGGCAAGCAGAAAGGGAAAACCGTAAGCACTTAACATTTATTTCTTTCTCCACCGAAACCTGATTCCTTGCACACGAAAAACACTAAACTATTCGTTCCTTATATAGTATAACATTTTTGACACTTGCGTCAATTACTTTTATTACAAAAATGCTGTAATAAACCTTTTTTTCCGCAAAATTATCCCAAATTATTCCCATTTATTATAGCATAATATCATCAAGGGAATATATCCTTTTGGCATAACTTATATGTTGTTTGGGTTCTCCGGATGTTGCCTTTTAAAAATTCTTACGGATTTATCTCATATCGCAGACTTTTTACAGATGATTTTTCCGAAATAATCACCGTTAAGGCTTTTTTAACTTCACTTTGCTCCTGTCTGCTGTAAATCTGCTCTAAAAAAAGTCAAGTAAACTCCTCTATCGTAACAAAGCGAAAATTTATGTTAAATTTATAGTTTTTTTGTCCATTTTCTGCTTAAATTAAATTTAAGAAAGGGAGGGATGAGAATGCTGTCCAAGAGCTCATTTTTCACAACAATTCTGCTGCTTCTGCCTGCTATGGCAAGCGCACAGACAGCAGATGATGATCTGCAGCTGGAGCTGCGTTATTATGCACCTAAACTGAAATTTACATCTCACGGAATTGTGCCTGCTGCTTACAGTAATTTCCGCGATACGCTCAACATTAAAAACGGTAATGCACCCGAATACAGGCTAAGCGGCAAAAACTGGTATGTAGATTACATCGCTATCCACGAAAAAGGCTATGCTTCGCACCACATACCGGCACCAGGCAGCCTGATTCCGGCGGACAGCCGCACCAAGCTGAATCTAGACTATGCTTCCTTTAACTATCTTTCTCCCATCAAAACAACTGAAAACGGCACCGCCTACTGGCTCGCAGGCCTGCGCTGTTACCGCTTCGATACTGCGTTGCAGTTCAGCAGTCCCGTACTTAATAAAAAGTGTGCTAAGCAGCTGAACCAGTTCGCCCCTGCCTTCGGCATCGGCGGCAAGCATTACCTTGATGAGGCACACCGGCTGCAGCTTTACAGCGAGCTTTCCGGCTTGCCCTTAGGCGGCCGCGGGCACACCTACGACCTTGATATCGGCGTAAAATACAGTCCTTGTAAAAACCTCAGCGCCAACGCCGGCTACCGTGTTCTGGATTTGAAAATCAAAAACGATGACGGCACCGGTCTGTACAAGCTTTCCGGTTGGTACGGCGGCCTGAGCTACAGCTTTTAACATTTTATTATGAAAACCAAAGAGGAGGTTCCGGCATGAAAACAATCACCGCTTTACTTATGGCAACACTTATTATGTGTCCCTGCAGCAGCATCATGGCTAAAAATCCTGCTGCCTCTGTAACCGACAAAGCGCAAAAGGCATCAATTTCTACCATTAAAGATTTGGATAACGGGCGTTTGTACGTAATGGATTATACGGCAGACTATAAGCTGGACAAAATGCTGCAGCAGAATATCAACAGCGTTGACACCATGCTGGCCTTCGTCGGCAGGGAGCTTCTCGGCGCAGCCAAACCGGCTCCGGGCGCCATTGACGCCGGCTGCAGTGCCTTCGCCGGACGCACGGAAGAAGGCAAGCCTATCTACGGACGCAACTTTGACTATAAAATGAAAATGACTGCCGTAATGGTACGTACTGCTCCTAAGGACGGCTATCGCTCTATCGGTATGGCGGATGCAGGCTGGGTAGGCTACGATATCGGCAGCCTCAGCGACGGCAAGAGTGATTTATCGGCAGCAGTAGCAATGCCATACCTGATTATGGACGGTATGAACGAAAAGGGCCTTGCTGTCAGCGTGCTGAAGCTGGACGGCAAGCCTACGCACCAACGCACCGGCAAGCCTCAGATTACAACAACAGCTGCTCTGCGCCTGATGCTTGATAAGGCAGCCAATGTAGACGAAGCTTTAGCATTATTGGAAAAATATGATATGAATTCATCTATGGAAACTGCCAACTTCCATTTTCTGCTCAGCGATGCAGACGGAAAAAACGTTGTTTTGGAATATACTATTGATGATATGACTGTTATCGATACCAATTATGTTGCCAACCATTATCTGGCACCCAAAATGCATGGATTGGGACACGCCTATGACCGCTTTGCTGTACTGGATTCTGCTGTAAAGTTTAAAAAGAGCATCTTTACGCCCTTTGAAGCTATGTCCCTGCTTTCCCTTGTCAGCCAGCCGGAAACCGAAGAAGCAACCAGCATGACGCAATGGTCCGTAGTATATAATCTGCATGACCTGACAGCGCAGGTTGCCATCCGCAGAAATTATGATAAGCTGTTCAACTTTACGCTGGCAGATTTAAGCGGCAAGGCTAAAATCTAAATTATAACCATATACCTTACGCAAAAAGAAGCTGACAGGCACCTATGTGCCGCAGCTTCTTTTTTGTATGACCTCTTTCAGCAGTCCCAGTCAGCCTGCTGCTTCTCCTGCTCATCCATCTGCAGGCGCACCCGCTGCGCCGTACTGCGCACAGCGACAGCGTGTCCCTCCAAAGCTGCGAAGGGTGCAAACTGCGCTGCCCGCTCTGCCAGCGGCATCTGCCGGTGCCGCTTTGATACATGATGCGGCAAATTGATAATATCCTCATAACTATCGTTCATGCCTTGTGACCTCCTATCTGTTCGTTGCGCTCCTTTGCTGTTGCCCCGTCAAGCAGGCTCATGCCCTTCAAAACGGAATTCTTGCCAAAGCGCCGCTTAATCTCCAGCTGTGCCTGCTGCAATCTGTTTTCGCGCTGCCATGCAGCCTGCTGCACTGCCTCATTCCCAAAGTTAAACAAGCTCAGCTCCTGTTCCTGCTTCTTGGCAGCAGCCTGCGCCGGAAGCACATGATTCGCCGCCAAGGTCAGCCTCCGCACCAAAAGATTGCTGTCCGTAATGCGCTCGTACAAATCCGCTGCCGCCTGCACCAGCAATTTAGATGATGAAGAAAAACACCCCAGATTAAAGCTGCCATGCGCATGCTGCGGCACCCTGCGCCCGTAACAGTCAATCTTCACCACACCCTGGTAGCTGCTGCCCTGCTTCAGATTGTCGATATCATAGCCCACCGTAAGCACTATCTGGTCGGTCACCAGCGCCTTGCTCACCAGCTCCAGCGCCAACGCATCTGCCATCTCACGCAGCACCAAAAGTGCCTCCGCCGATTCATACGCACGATGCAGCACCTGCCCCGAGCTCAGGCTGCAGACCTGCGGCCGGTATCCCTTCACATCGGCAATCGTACAAGGCTCCCAGCCCCAGGCGTGGTCAATCAAAAGCTCCGCATTTTTTCCGAAAAGACGGTACAGCAGCTCTTCATTATATACCGAGCAGCGCGCTATATCTCCCATAGTATATATGCCCCGCGCCTCCAGCTTGCTCGCGTAGCCACGGCCGACGCGCCAGAAATCCGTCAGCGGCCGATGCTGCCACAGCTCACGCCGGTAGCTCTGCTCGTCCAGCTCCGCAATCCGCACGCCGTTGGCATCTGCCGCAATATGCTTCGCCCGCACATCCATCGCCACCTTCGCCAAAAACAAATTAGTGCCGATGCCTGCAGTAGCGGTAATACCTGTTTCGCGCAAAACATCCAAAATAATCCGCATCGCCAGCTCCCGCGACGACAATCCGTAAAGCTCAAAATATTGCGTTACATCCATAAACACCTCGTCCACAGAATAGACGATGATATCCTCCGGCGCCACATAACGCAGATAAATTTCGTAAATTCGCGTGCTGTATTCCATATAATAGGCCATACGCGGCGGCGCAATAATAAAATCCAGTGCCAGCTGCGGCTCGCTCTGCAGCTGCGCATAAGAGCACGACGAACCGCAAAGCTGCCTGCCGGGAGCAGCAAAACGCCGTGCGGCATTTATCTGCTGCACACGCTGCTTCACCTCAAACAAGCGCCCGCGCCCCGGAATACCATAGCTTTTCAGCGAAGGCGTCACCGCCAGACAAATAGTTTTATCCGTCCGCCGTTCATCTGCCACTACCAGATTAGTATCCAGAGGATCAAGTCCGCGCTCGCGACATTCTACCGACGCATAAAACGATTTTAAATCTATAGAAATATAAGTACGCTGCAACTTTTTCTTCTCCTTTACTATCTGTTTTGCTTCTATTATAGCACTTTCAAACGTACATGTCTGTAATATTATAAAAATATTTTCGTATTTATAGTAAAAGAAAATCCCCTGCCGGCGAACAGGCAGGGGAAGAAAGTATAATCTTATTCATGCTTCTCCGGAAATTTAGGTCTGGGGAAGTTAGGACCGGACGGCTTAAGCGTAAAGCCACGGCCGAAGACATCGTTAACATCACTGATAATCATAAAAGCACTGGGGTCAATCTCTCGCACAATGGAGCGTACCTTCGCCAGCTGTGTCAGCTTGATGACTACGAAAACCAGCTCGCGGTGACGATGCGTAAAGCAGCCCTCGCCGCTGATATAGGTAACACCGCGGCCAACGATTTTAATAATCGCTTCCGCAATTTTCTCGTGATGCTCGCTTATGATAATAACCTTCTTTTTATAATCAAAGCCTGTCGTAAACGCATTACAGGTTTTGGTCATCACAAAAAAGGTAAGCAATGTGTACAACACCGGCTCAATACCGAATAAGGAAACACTGGCCAGCAGCAGGCAGATGTTGAAGGCAAAACCAGTTGTACTAATAGAGATAGAATAATTTTTCTGGATAATAGCGCCGATAATATCCGTACCGCCGCTGGAGCCGCCCACGCGGTACATGCACGCGGCACCGATGCCGTAAAGCACACCGCCGGCAATGCAGGCCAGCAGCTTGTCATGCACTACAGTATAGTTTGACAGAAAATGAAAGAAATCCAAAGATACAGAAAAAGCAATAATACCATACAGCGCGCTGATAGTATATTCACGGTCCATATACTTATAGGCTAAAAAGAACAGTGGCACATTGCAGATTAAGCTGGTAGCGCCCATCGGCAGGCCGGCAACATAATAGGCAAGTACGGCAACGCCGCCGATGCCGCCGCTGAGCATCTTATTAGGCATATAAAAGGTATTCATGGCAATACCCATAATCGCACAGGCCAAGGTCACCATAGCATAATGGTAAATTTTTTTCTTCAAAGCGGGATTCATAAAATTCTCCTTTGCAAGCAAAATATTCTGAATATGTTTTTTATGTATATATTGTAACACTTTAACGCAGAAAGGCAACTACTAAATATTTTTCTCGCCAAAATCCCGAACGTTCGAAAAAAATTCTTGCTATGCAGGCATAAGCAGTATAAAATAATACTGTATACAACATTAGGCAGGTGAACTTATAATGAAGCAAATAAAAGAAACGGCATATGCCAAAATAAATCTGGGACTTGATATTCTCGGCAAGCGTGAGGACGGCTACCACGAGGTAAGTATGATTATGCAAAGCGTCGGCCTGAGCGACGAGGTTGTTATCAGCAAGGGTAACGGCATTCAGATCAGCTGCAATCTGCACAACCTCAGTTGCGGTCCTGACAACCTGGCCTACAGAGCAGCCGCATTGCTCGCAGGTCACTGCGATATTATTCCGAACGTTCACATCGCCTTGAACAAAAAAATTTTTCTAGCGGCAGGACTGGCAGGTGGCAGCAGTGATGCGGCAGCAGTTTTGCGCGGTCTGAACCGTTACTGGGAGCTTAACCTGGAAAATTATGAGCTGGAACAGCTCGCTGCGCAGTTGGGCAGCGATATCCCATTCTGCATCGAAGGCGGCACCATGCTGGCAACAGGTCGCGGCGAAGTCCTCATCAAGCTGGAGGACATGCCCGAAACCTGGCTGGTACTGGCCAAGCCCCGCGGACTGGAGGTTTCCACCGCCTGGGTTTACAAGAACTTTAACCACGGCCGTGTAGTACATGCACCCTGCATCTGGCAGCTGGAAGCATATCTGCGCGAAGGCGGCAAAGCCATCGTTCCCTATATGGGCAATGTTTTAGAAACAGTTACAATCCCGGCACACCCCGTTATAGCCTCTATTAAGGCTGCTATGCTGGGAGCAGGCGCCTACTATTCTCTTATGAGCGGCAGCGGCCCGACCGTCTTCGGCCTTACTGCTGACAAAGAAACCGCCAAGCGCGTACAGCAGGCACTGACAGATTTTGATGTAGAAACAGCAATTACGACAACTATCGGAAGGAGAAACTAATATGTCCGGACATTTGCAGCCTATAAAACTAGACAGCTACAAGCCTCTGCGTGAGCTTGTCTGTGAAAATATCCGTCAAGCTATTATTGACGGCACCTTCAGCCCCGGCGAACGCCTCATGGAAATCCAGCTGGCTGACGAAATGGGCGTAAGCCGTACGCCCGTGCGCGAAGCAATCCGTAAGCTGGAGCTGGAAGGCTTTGTAGTTATGATTCCCCGTCGCGGTACCTATGTTGCCGATATTTCCATTAAAGATATCACCGAAATTTACGAAATCCGTATCAGCCTTGATATTCTGGCTGCCGGTCTGGCTGCCGAGCGTATTACGGATGAGGAGCTTGAACAGCTTAACGGTTATCTTATCGAAATTGGCCAGCATATCGCCAACAATGATATGGATAAAATCGTCGAAGTAGATACTGCCTTCCATGATATGTTATACACTGCCAGCCGCAACGAGCGTCTGCGCAGCATCATCAATAACCTGCGCGAGCAGATGACTACTATCCGCGGCCGTTCTATGAGCTACCCGGGACGTTTAGTGGAAACCATGGACGAACATCGCAATCTGGTAGAAGCAATTGCCGCACATGATGTAGAACGTGCGCAATACGCAGCCCGTATCCATCTGGAAAACGCCGAGCACACCCTCATGCGTTCCCTCAGCGAGCATCTGCCGCAGAAGAAGGCGTAAGCATGACAACTGCTAATATAGATGCTTTTATTGTAGCAGGCGGCCTCAGTCCCTGGCTGAAGTCCTATGCCGGCACCGAACACCGCTGCCTGGCACCGCTTGGCGATAAGCGCCTCATAGACTATATCATTGCAGCCCTGCAGGGAAGCGGACGCATCCGCCGTATTGTCGTAGCTGCCCGCCCCGAAGCCTTGGCGCTTTTAGAGGGTACGTTACCGGCCGACGTTCTGCTGTGTGAAGCCGCAGGCGACCTGCCGGCTACAGCCGTCGCTGCCTCCGAAGCCTTAGGTCCTGATGCCAGCGAAAAGCTGCTAGGAGTATGCGACGACATTCCGCTGCTGACCTCCCTTGCAGTACGCGACTTTCTTGCAGCCTGCAATGCCTTCCCCGAAAGCCAGCTTTATTATCCCATCATCCCCAAGGATGCCTGCCTGAGTGCTTATCCCGATGCAAAGCGTACCTACGGCAAGTTGCGCGACGGCATCTTTACCGGCGGCAATATGATGCTGATGGCCAAAGAGATTATTCCCGGCGGCCAGCAAAAAGCACGCGAAATCTTTGCCCGCCGCAAATCACCGCTTAAGCTGTGCAACTGGCTCGGATGGGGCTTCTTGATAAAGCTCCTGTGCCATCGTCTGACAGTGGCCGATGCGGAAACACGCACCTCCGCACTTCTGGAAATGCGCTGCAAAGCCATCATCACCCGTCATGCCTGTATCGGCATGGATATAGATAAACCAAGTGATTTAGAACTTGCAAGGAGGACGCTTACATATGGTAAAAGCCAAAAGAATTGAACGCGTAGCAGCGTTAAGTAAACTTTTAGCCGATCATCCATATCGGCTGTTTTCATTTTCATATTTCTGCAAAAAATTTGCTATCGCCAAATCCACCCTCAGCGAGGATGTTTTAGCCGTAAAATCCGGACTGGAGCTTTACGGCCTCGGCAAGGTAGAAACCGTTTCCGGCGCTGCCGGCGGTGTACGCTTTATCCCCGGCCATCTGCCGGAGGACGACGCAGCCTTCTTGGAAGAGCTTGCTGCCCGCCTCACCTCCCCGGACCGCATCCTGCCCGGCGGTATGCTTTATACTACCGATATTCTCTGCCATCCGGAAACCGTAGTGCGTCTGGGTGAAATCTTCATGCTCCGTCTGCAGGAGCTGGCACCGGACTGCATCATGACGGTTGAAACAAGCGGTATTCCGCTGGCTATGCAAACTGCGCGTGCATTTAACGTGCCTCTTGTCATCGCCCGTCACACCAGTGATATTACCGAAGGCAGCACCGTCAACATCAATTACGTCAGCGGCTCCACCAAGGTTATCCAAAACATGGCCATGCCCAAGCGCGCATTGCAGCCCGGCAGCCGTGTGCTGATTGTGGATGATGTTATGAAGGGCGGTGGCACCGCCAAAGGCATGATTGCTTTGGCTCACGAAGTCGGCGCTCAGGTTGTAGGCAAAGCCTTTTTAATCGCCACCGCTGCACCGGACCGCAAGCTGGTAGAAGATTACACTGCCTTCTTCACCCTGCATAACGTAGACGAAGAACAGCAGAAAGTAACATTGGAAGTAAATAAATAATATAGAATACATAAGGCTGGCTAGAAGGTATTTTTAGATGATGCCTTATGGGCAGACCGAATTTTTATCAACTATAAACTACGTCAGGCTGTTTGGAAGGTATCAGATGCTAAACGACGGTGACGACGGCGTACTACTTGTACGTCTAGGAAACGTTGTGACGCAGATGATGCCTTATAGACAGTCAGGAAAGGAAGAACTCACATGTCAGAATTAGTAGCAATAATCCTCGCCGCAGGCAAAGGCACAAGAATGCGCAGCAAATACCCCAAAGTACTGCACAAGGTAGGAGGCAAGCCCATGTTGCAGCACGTAATTGACGCTGCAAGCGCTGCCGGCGCAGACAAAAAGGTTGTTATCGTCGGCCATGAGGCAGAACTGGTAGAAGCAATGGTAGGCAATCAGGGAACCATCGCCCTGCAGGCCCAGCAGCTTGGCACCGGCCACGCTGTAATGCAGACTGCCGATACCCTGAAGGACTTCCACGGCACTGCGCTCATCCTGTGCGGCGACACCCCGCTGCTGGACGGCGAAGAGCTGAAAAAATTCTGCGAAGCACATCAGGAAAGCGGCGCTGCTGCTACCGTACTTACGGCAATTATGGACGATCCGTTCGGCTACGGCCGCATTGTACGCGATGCTGACGGCAATGTACATGGCATCGTAGAGCAGAAGGATGCTACCGAAGAACAGAAAGCTATCAAGGAAATCAACACCGGTATTTACTGCATGGAATGCCCGCAAATGTTTGACGTGCTGGCTACCCTGACTAACGACAACGCGCAGGGCGAATATTACCTGACTGACGTACTGCAAAAGCTCAACGAAGCAGGTGCTAAGGTTGGCGGTATTTCCACTGCCGACAGCGATATGGTTATGGGTATCAACTCCCGCAAGCAGCTTTCCGTTGCTGAAGGCGTTATGCGCCAACGCATTTTGGATAAGCTGATGGATGCAGGCGTAACCATTATGGATCCTGCCAGCACCTTCATCGAAGCAAGCGTAAAAATCGGCCGCGATACCGTTATTTATCCCTACACCTGGCTGGAAGGTACAACTGAAATCGGCGAGGACTGCGAAATCGGTCCTAACGCCCGCTTCACTAATGTAAAAATCGGTGACGACAACCATCTGCAATTCATCTACGGCCATGACTGCGAGGTTAAAAACCACGTTACCGCCGGTCCGTACGTTCATCTGCGTCCCGACACCGTTATCAGCGACCACGTTAAAATCGGCAACTATGTAGAGGTTAAAAACTCTAACGTAGGCGAAGGCACCAAGCTGCCTCACCTCACCTACATCGGCGACAGCGATATCGGCAGCGGCGTTAACATGGGCTGCGGCTGCATCACAGTCAACTACGACGGCAAGAAGAAGCACCGCACCGTTATAGGTGACAACGCCTTCGTCGGCTGCAACACCAACCTTGTTGCACCTGTAACCGTACAGGCCAACACCTACATCGGTGCAGGCAGCACTATCACCAAGGAAGTACCCGAAAATGCTCTGGGCATTGCACGTGCCCGTCAGAAAAATATCGAAGGCTGGGCCGAAAAATACCGTAACGAGGGTAAATAAGCTTTTATAGTCACATATGTGTCAAAAAGTTTACAAAAAACTTGTGATTTACGTGTTTTTTGTGTATAATTAAATTTAAGTAAAGTTTTGCTCATCGCACCAGCAAACTACAACAAGGTAATTTTGGAGGGATTGGACATGTTGTCTGACGAGAATAAGTTAAGAATATTTACCGGTAATGCAAACCCTGATCTGGCACGCGAAATCGCTGCTTACCTCGGAACCACCGTTGGTGATTCTGTAGTTAACCGTTTCAACAACGGCGAAGTTCAGGTAATGATTAACGAAAGTGTACGTGGCAAGGATATCTTCATTGTACAACCGACCTGCGGCCCTATCGTTAACGATAACGTAATGGAGCTTTTGATTATGGCTGATGCCTTCAAACGCGCCAGCGCTAACCACATCACTGCTGTTATCCCCTACTATGGCTATGCACGCCAGGACCGCAAAGCACGCGGCCGTGAGCCTATCACTGCTAAGCTGATGGCAGACCTGCTGGAAACTGCAGGCATTACCCGTGTAGTAACCATCGACCTGCACGCTGCACAAATTCAAGGCTTCTTCAACATCCCCTTTGACCATATGCCCGGCGGCCCGCTGATGGCAGAATACATTAAATCCAAGAATCTGGAAGACATGGTTGTTATCTCTCCGGACCTTGGTGGCGTAAGCCGTGCCCGCAATTTCGCTGAAATGCTGAATGCACCGCTGGCTATCATCGACAAACGTCGTCCGGAACCCGGCGTTGCTGAGGTTATGAACCTGATTGGCGATGTTAAAGGCAAAACCTGCATCATGGTAGACGACATGGTTGATACCGCAGGCTCCCTGACCGAAGGCGCACGTGCCCTGAAGAAATTTGGTGCTAAAGAAGTATATGCATGCTGCACTCACCCGATCCTGACCGATCCGGCACTGTCCCGCATTGCTCAATCCGATATCACCGAGCTGGTTGTTACCAACACCATTCCTCTGGCTCCTTCCAAAAAGCACCCGAAAATTAAGGTGCTCTCCATTGCGCCGATTCTGGCAGAAACCATTCTGCGCATTTACAATGACTGGTCTGTAAGCCAATTATTCGATACCAAACACTAAGCGTAATATAAAAAGGCTTGCCTCTGGCAAGCCTTTTTGTTATGATTAAAGCCGGCAAAACTACCGGCTTTAATATTTGGAGTAACTATGCGTATCATTTATCTTCTTATTATCTGTTCCCTTGCCGGCGTACTGCTGCTGTGGCTGGGGATATACAAAAAAATCAGCAGAAAGACTGCCGCTATAAGCGCTGCTCTCAGTCTTACGCTTGCAGGCGCGCTGCTCTTGCTCGCCGTACTTCCCGGCAACAGCTTTTATGGCAAGGTTATAACACATGCGGAAAATACCCACGGGCGCAAGCTCATTGCCCTCACCTTTGATGACGGCCCTTATCCGCCCTATACCCAGAAGCTGCTCAAGCTTTTGGCTGCCAAAAACGTGCATGCCACCTTCTTTATGGTGGGCGAAAACGCTGCCAAGCATCCGGAAACAGTAAAGCTCGTCCAGGCACAAGGACACCTGATTGCTCTGCATGCAGGCTATCACAAAGATTTGCTTAAGCTCAGCAGCAGCGAAGCTGCCGCCAACATCGCCTATGGCAAGCAAACGCTGCAAAGCATCACCGGTACTGCACCGCAGTATATGCGTCCGCCGCACGGCTTCAAGGACTGGAGCACTGTCAAGGCTATCAATGATGCAGGTATGCAGATAGTAAACTGGAGCATCATTCCCCGCGACTGGACAAACCCAGGCGTGCAGGTAATCGCCGACAGAGTCTGCGAGAACGCATCCCCCGGTGCTATTGTCCTGCTGCATGACGGCGACAGTCCCAAAAATCTGGCACCGCGTGACCAGACGATTGAGGCAGTCGGCCTCATCATCGACCGTCTGCGTGCAGAGGGATATGAATTTGTCACCATCGAAGAACTTAATAAATAAAAAGGAGCAACAATATGAAACTAATTGTCGGCCTTGGCAATATCGGCCGCGAATACGAAAATACCCGTCACAACATCGGCTTTATGGTAGTTGACGAGCTGGCACGCCGTCTTGGTGTAAGCTTCGGTAAGGAGGACCGCAGTGCCTATATGGCAGAATACCGCGCTCCCGAAAAAATCATCATCATCAAGCCAACCACCTACATGAATCTCAGCGGTGTTGCTGTTGGTGCCTACGCCAACTTCTATCACATCGATCCGGATGATATCGCTGTTATCCAGGATGATATGGATATGCCCGTAGGTCAGCTGCGCATCCGTCGCAAGGGCAGCGCCGGCGGCCACAACGGCATCAAATCCATTACCGAGCATTTGGGCACCGATGCTTACCCGCGCTTTAAAATCGGCATCGGCCATCCGGCACGCAATAATAAGGCAGTTGTCAACCATGTACTGCATGCCTTCCAGGGCGAGGACAAAACCGCTATCGAAGCAGCAGTAGCAGAAATGGCCACAGCGCTGGAGGAATGGATTAAATCCGGCGATATCGAAGAGGTTATGCAGGCGCACAACAAGAAAAAGGCTAAGGCTGAAAAACCTGCAGCCGAATAAACAATATAAAAGAACTAGCAAGAGCAGTCATAGCTCCGGCTAGTTCTTTTTTTGGTTATGCAATATATTCAACAAAATTACGGCTTATTGAAGGCCGGTGTCAGCATCGGTTCAACAGCACCTGTATCAGGAGTAAGGTCTGCTGTTCCCCTGAGCACGATTTTGTCTGCCAGAACAAAGCCGTTCAGCTGACAGCCTGCACCTATCGTCACCGTTCCCTTCGCCAGCAGCAGCGCCTGTGCCATTTTGGTACCGTCACCCAGCGTAATATCGCCCTCTTCACTAATAAGCACTATGCGGTCCGTGTAATATGAACCCGGTGCGGTATTTATCGACAGCTTATTGGCTATCAATGTTGCACCCTGCAGGCCTTTGCTGCCAAGAATCAGCGAAGTATTACTCCTCAGATAATAAAAGCGGGCGCTGAGGCCGTTTTCCTCCGTAGTCCTTTTGTTCAGCGAAGCAGCGCATTTATTCTGCAGAAAGCTAATCTGCGGCAGCCTTACTTCTTCTGTGCTTGTATATAACGCTGCCTGCTGCAGATATTCTCCTCCTGTCAGCGAACGTCCCGCAAGAACGCTCTTAGCTGCCAGCTTCCGCATCTCCGGACTGAAGCTCACCCTAAGCCTGTGCAGCCGCTGTACTGCGCCAACATGATTAGCGGCTACGGCAGACACCTTCAGGTAATCTATCTGCCCATCCGAGCTGTAACTGCTTTCGCTTGTCACTTTTACCGGTTCGTTGCCAGGCTGCAGCTCGCTCTCATAGCAAAGCTGCGTACCCGCAGGCTGCGGTTTTTGACCTATAGCCTGCAATACGGAGCCGCACAACAGCCGCAGCTGCTGCCCCCGTAAAAAATCCTTTTCCGCCTCATAGCCCTTTACTGCATAAAGCAGGCAAAGCTGGGCGCTGAGTGCCAGCAAGAGCGCTGCCAGCAGGCACGGAAGCGATATACTGCCCTTTGCGCTATGCATCATCTGTTATCCTCGCACTATAACAAATAAAATACTGCGTCACCCGCATGCTTCTGCCGTTACGGTAAAGATCGAAGCTTACGCACAGCATTTGCGGCGAGCAGCGTCGCACCTGCCATCCGAAAACGCCTACCTCCTCCAGCGACACCGGATTCACACCCGTGCCTTTATTGGTACGCGTCCTCTGGTATATGCCCTGCTTATCGCTGTAAACAGTCACCTGTTTACACCCCTCAAGCATCCTGCAACTTATTTTGCCGTCAGTCTGCAGACGCACGCTCTGTGCATCATAGCAGACTATCTTTTCTAACTGCGCCAAAATATGCCGTCTGGCTTCCTGCAGCTGCAGCTCATCCTGCAGGCGGCCAAAGCTGCGACCGACAGTGCCTGTTGCTTTAAAAACAAGCGTCACCAGCACTACTGCCAGCAAAAGTCCCAGCAGCAGCTCCAGAAGCAGATAGCCCCTCTGCCGTCGGCAGCGCACGGATAAGCGTAACCCTGACCTTGCCATAAGCAGCCTGCACCTCCTGTACCGCCAAACATTCTGTGCTGCCGGAGCTAATTCTTTGCGTCACGTCAAAGCGGCCGCTATATTCTTCGCCCGCCAGCACCTGCTGTGCGGCCTGCACCGCCTGCTGCAGTTCAAGGCTTTCATTCAGCAGATAATTGCTGCGGTAAAAGCCCTGTATCGCTGTCGCCAGCAGCACTGCCGTAAGGCAGAAGCACACCAGCTCCTGTACCAGGCAAAAGCCTCTGCTATTTTTCATAAACAGTCACCCTGCCTGTAACCGGCTGCACCGTCAGCCGGCAGTACATATCAGGCAGCTGTCTATGCTCCAGCCTGTAACCGCCAATGGCTGTCGGATTGCCGTTTTCATTATAGCTGAGATTCTTAATCGCTTTTTCGCACGTCAGGCTGATGTCAGCATCGAGCCTTACACGCTTCCAGATTTTATGCGCGCGCTCAATTCTGTAGCTATGCTTATCCTTATCGCTGACTTTAAGCGTGTACATATAATTTTCCGGCTGAAACAGCGTCTGCTGCTGCATCTGTCTGATATCCGCCGCCAAAAGATATGCTGTATAGCGCAGCTGCTGCCTGTAATACTGCCGCTGCAGCGTCTTGCTTCCGGGATACAGCATTACTGCCGCAAGTCCCAGGCACCCAAGTGCCAGCAGCAGCTCCAACAGCAGATAGCCTGCTGTCTTATTATTCACCGGCGTTAGCTTTACTGCCCGGTGAGGTTACTGCCGCACCCTTGCTATTTTTGCCGCTGAGGGTATAGGTGCCGTCGGTTGTATTTGGTGTATAGGTAAGTGCCTCGCCCTTGGCATCCTTGAATTCCAGCTTACCGCCCAGATATTCGCTGTCCAGTGTAGTAAGCTCTGCCGGCACAGTGCCTGCATCCATCTTATACAGCTGAATTGCCTGGTCGATAGTCACCAGATCGTTTTGCAGACGGGCATTCTTCACTCTGTCGTTAGCACCCGAAAGCGAAGGCAGCAGCATGGTAGCCATAATGCCAATCAGCGCCGCCGCTGCTACTACCTCGATTAAAGTAAAGCCTCCCTGTTTACGCATTGTTTTTAACATAATCGTACCTCCTGAATTTACTCCGGCATTGCCGAAAGCATCTCAAATAGCGGACCGATAACTATGCAGACGATTCCCGCTATGATAATCGCTGCCACTAAAAGCAGCAAGGGCACCATCAGCTCCTGCAGCCTGCCAAGCTGCTGCTGCAGACGCTGCTCACCGGCCGTTACTGCTTCCTGCAGCATTTGCGGCAGATAGCCTGTAGATGCGCCCACGCATACAAGCTCCAGCATCAGCGGCGAAAAAAGCTCTTTTGCGCCGCCTGCAGCCTGTTCAATCGCAATGCCTCGCTTTAGCCTGCTATTCAGCAGGCGCAGCTGCCCGGCATACTGCTCATCATCCATGGTATCCGTCACAATCGCCACCGCTCTTGTTATGCCTACACCGCTTTCCAAAAGCAAGGCCAGCAATCTGCAAAAGCGTACTTCTAATAAAAGGCCATGAAAATTTCCGCTTAACCGGCTGCGTAAAAAACAGCGCAGCAGCCTGCGTCCCAGCAAAAAAAGTGCAGCTGCTACGCCTGCCGTCAACGCCAGCGCTGCCAACGGCTGCTGCAGCAAAGCATCCTTCAGCGTCAGCAGCAAAGCCAATGTACCCATCGGCAGCACGCCCATAGCGCTGTAGGTATCCGCCAGTACCGGCAGGATGTACAGTAAAAACAGCAGCAGCACGCAAAACGATGCCAGCAGCAAAAATGCCGGATAAGTTACAGCCCTCTGCACAAAACGCCGCAGCTTAAGCTGGCGGCTGTAATAATCTGCCAGCTGCTCCAGCAACGTGGCCAGCTCACCGCTTTCTTCCCCCACAGCCACCAAAGTAACTGCCAGCTGAGTACAGCAATCCGCTTCCGCTGCCAAGGCCTGTGCCAGGCTGCTGCCACGGCGCAGCCTTTGCTGCAGACGATAGCAGAGCAGCATCTGCTTAGCGCTGCCATGCTTTTGCAATAGCTGCAGCGCATTCAGTAACGGCAGGCCGCTGCGCAGGATTACCGCCAGCTGCCTGTAGAAGCTGATCTGCTCCGCCAGGCTCACGCCTCCTCTAAGCTTAATTTTCATCACCTCCACATGGCCGATTATAGACTATTTGTGAATTTTCTGTCTAATTTTATTTGTCACATATGTGAAATCTGTGTGACATGAAAATCTTTTTTACCGCAAGCAAAAGAAAAAACTCTGAAAGCCTCATATTACAAGACTTACAGAGTTTTTCTTAACTGATTAATTTTCTGAAAATTATCTGTAATTATAACGTTCTAAGCAGTCTAAGCAACAATATTTTGCTCATGACCATGACGAAGCCAAACGCAAGCACTAATGCCGAAAAGAATCACGCCGGCTACTACAAAAAGACTTTGCAACGGCGCAAATGTAGCAATAGCTCCGCCAAGTACAGGACCTACCATGGAACCGAACTGCTGCGCACTGAACATAAAGCCAAAAACGCGTCCGCGCTGATCGGTAGTTGTATTGCTGGCCAACACCGCACTCAGCGAAGGCTGAATACCGGCACAGCACAAGCCATAGCAAAAATTACAGACACAGAACAAAAGCAGTGTCTGCGGCATTGCCGTCACCGCACTCATCAAGCCGGAAAGCAGCGTAGCAGCGCACAACGCTTTATAAAAGCCGTGCTCCTGTCCGAAGCGTCCCCAGCTCGGCGCAGTAATAGCACTGGCAATGCCTACGAGCGAGAAGGCCACGCCGGAAAGAAACATAATGTTGCCCTCACCATGGTTCAGCTCTGCGATATAAAGGCTCAAAATCGGCTGAATCAGCAGGATAACCATCTGAGCTACAGCAATGTAAATCAGCGTTTCACGAATTACAGGTTGCTGTAAAAGCTGTACCTGCGGCTTGGACGCAAGCTTTTTCGGCTCCGCCTTCGGCGGCTCGGGAATGTAGAACATAAATACCAGCGTAATAATTGTCAGTAACCCACCTGCAACAAAGAATGAGGCACGCATGCCAAACAGCGTTGCCAATGAACCGCCTACAAGCGGACCAATGACGTTGCCGCAGGTCAGTCCTGCCTGCATAATGCCCAAGCTCACGCCCAGCTTTTCCATCGGCACCAGGCTGGTAGCAATAGCCAGGCACGCACTCCACAAGCCGGCAGCAAAGCCCTGCAGCACACGCACACCGAACATCTGCTCCGGCGTAGTTACTATGCCGCCCAAAAAGTACGACAGAGCCAGGCCTGCACCCGCACGCACCGCCATCATCTTTTTGCCGTGCGTATCAGCCATTTTACCCCAGATAGGCGCCATGATACCGCCAATCAGAAAGGTTATGGAAAAAATCGCGCCGTTCCACATTTTTACATCATCGGCACTTACTCCCAGTTCGTTCATCAGATACATCGGCAAAAAGGGAATAAGCATAGTATAGCCTGCAGCCATCAGCACAACATTAACCGTAAGAATGGCTAAAACAATCTTCCAGTTTTTCATAAAATCCACCTCAAAATAAAACAAAATCATACAACAGTAATAGATTATTATAACGCTAAGGCCGTTTTTGTGCAAATAAAAAATCTGCAATACAGCCTCAATTGCATAATATAATTACACTTAGGGAAATATGCTCTGCCGCAACAGAAGCATATATAAAACTGTATCAAAACAGTATCAACACAACAAAACAGAACGCCGAAACCCGCTTGCCTAACGGATTTTTAGCGTTCTGTCTGTTTTTGGAGGAGAAAATATGAATTTGCTTAAAAAGCAAATAGCAGCTCGTTTAAAAGTAGAGGAGCTAACCAATGCACTTAAGGAAATTATCAAGGTCAAAGGTCAAGGCTGCAATGCAAAATCAGGAAGGGACAATATACATTGGTTAGCCATCACCAACTTCACGATTATTGTAGCACATATTTTTGCAGTTAGCAATAGCTAATTTTAATTTTTTTATTTTTTTGCGATTAACGCTGCGTGCAAAAAAACAACGCAGTCACGTTGCCGTTTTACGGAATACGTAACTGCGTTTAAGCTTGTAATTGTTATTCTTCCGGAGTTTTCTCCTCTGCATTTTCTTTAGCCTGCTCCTGCTGCAGCAAAGCCATAAACTGCTCGCCGGTGATAGTTTCCTTTTCAAGCAGGTACTGTGCCAGTACATCCAGCTTATTTCTATTGTCCTGCAAAATCGTGCGTGCCTTTGCGTGAGCCTCCTTAATCAACGCCAAAACCTTGGCATCAATCTTGCCGGCTGTAGTTTCACTGCACTGCAGGGCAGCGTCACCGCCCAGATAACGGTTGGCCACAACCTCGGTAGCCATCATATCAAATTCTTCCGTCATGCCCAGACGCGTTACCATGCTGCGTGCCAGCTTGGTTGCCTGCTCGATATCATTGGAAGCGCCGCTAGTAATGCTGCCGAAAACAACCTCCTCGGCACTGCGGCCGCCGGTCATAGTTACAATCTTGTTGAACAGCTCTTCCTTGGTCATCAGCACGCTGTCATTTTCGCTGATTTGCATGGTGTAGCCTAAAGCGCCGTTGGTACGCGGAATAATAGTGATCTTATGAACCGGAGCACTGTGCTTCTGCATAGCAGCAACAAGTGCATGGCCAATTTCGTGGTAGGCAATAACCTTTTTCTCTGCGAGAGAAATTACCGCACCCTTACGCTGATAACCGGCGATAACGGTTTCAATGGATTCCTCCAGATCTTCCTGCTCCACCACGTTACGATGCATTTTTACAGCGCGCAACGCACCCTCGTTGATAATGTTGGCGAGCTCCGCACCGCTGGCTCCGGCTGTTGCCCGCGCCAACGTACCGTAATCGATATTGTCTGCCATACGCACATTACGTGCATGAACCTTCAGGATAGCCTCACGGCCTTTCAGATCTGGCAGCTCAACAGGAATGCGACGGTCAAAACGTCCCGGACGCAGCAGCGCCTTATCCAGAGATTCCGGACGGTTGGTAGCTGCCAGAATAACTACACCCTTGCTGCCGTCAAAGCCGTCCATTTCGCTCAGCAGCTGATTCAAAGTCTGCTCGCGTTCATCATTGCCGCCGAACTGGCCGTTATCACGGCGTTTGCCGATGGCATCGATTTCATCGATAAATACTATGCAAGGTGCCTTTTCCTGCGCCTGCTTGAACAAATCGCGCACACGGGCAGCGCCCATGCCAACGAACATTTCTACAAATTCACTGCCGCTGATGCTAAAGAACGGCACCTTGGCTTCACCTGCTACCGCACGCGCCAGCAAGGTTTTACCCGTACCGGGAGGGCCTACCAGCAATGCACCCTTCGGCATGTTAGCACCGATATCCTTGTACTTGCCTGGATTATGCAGAAAATCCACCAGCTCCATCAGTGCTTCCTTAGCCTCGTCCTGACCTGCTACATCGGCAAAGCTTTTGCCTGTCTGCGCTTCCACATAGACCTTGGCATTGCTCTTGCCGAAGCTCATGGCGTTGCCGCCCATGCGCTTGCCCATGAAGTACATAAATAACTGTCCCAGGCCAAAGAAAATCAGAATCGGCAGTACCCAATTGGTGAAAAAGGTTACCAGAGGACTTTGTTCCTTAGGCACAACCTGCGTAAATTCTACCTTACTCTTCATCAGACGGTTAGCCAGCTCCGGGTCTTCCACTCTGCCTGTAACGTAAATTTCTTTTTCGTTGTTCTTATCAACCGCAGCCAGACGCTTATCGGTAATTTCTACCTTAGATACCTTGCCTTCATCCACCATCTGAAGAAAATTATTATAGGAAACCTCCTTCATTTTCGGGTTAAAGAACATTGGCATGATTACGGAATTGAATACCAGAATCAAAACCAGCATCAGCATATAATAATACGTCAATGGCCGTTTTTTATCATTGTTATCGTTCATCATTTCATCTCCTCGCTATGCTTTATAAGTATTATTGTATACCTATTTATAGCAATAAACAAACGAAAAAAATGTGAAGCTGATTGTATCGTCAACACAAAAAGTGTTAAAAAATCACACTCTCCCCGTCCCCTGCAAGAATACTTGTATACATGCGTCCTATCCCTTGAATTTACATGCCATTTTCTATACAATTAGCTTGTAACTATCTAAGGAGGTCAAACTTATGCCTAAAATTAATACAGTTTTAGTTGCTAACCGCGGCGAAATCGCTATCCGCGTTTTCCGCGCCTGCAACGAATTAGGAATCCGTACTGTTGCTATATATTCCAAGGAGGACACCCTGTCCCTGCATCGCAATAAAGCCGACGAGGCCTACATGGTAGGCGAAGGCAAAAGTCCGACCGACGCTTATCTTGATATCGAAGACATTCTGCGCGTAGCCAAGGAGCATGACGTAGATGCCATCCATCCCGGTTATGGCTTTTTATCCGAAAACAGTAATTTAGCACGCCGCTGTGCTGAGGAAGGCCTGATTTTCATCGGCCCGCGTCTGGAACACCTGGTAATGTTCGGCGACAAAATCAACGCCCGTAAGCAAGCCGAGCTGGCAGGCATCCCCATGATTCCCGGCAGCAAGGGTACAGTAAACAGCCTCGATGAGGTACTGGCCTTTGGCGAAAAATGCGGTTATCCTATCATCATTAAAGCAGTCAACGGCGGCGGCGGCCGCGGTATGCGCGTTGTTCACAGCGCCGAAGAAGCCATAACTGCCTACGACATGGCTAAAAGCGAAGCTAAAAAAGCCTTTGGCAATGATGAAATATATCTGGAAAAATATCTGCAAAATCCGAAACACATTGAAGTACAGATTATCGGCGATACCCACGGCAATTTAATGCATCTGTTCGAGCGCGACTGCTCCGTACAGCGCCGCCACCAGAAGCTGGTTGAAATTGCTCCGGCCTTCGCCCTGCCTATAGAACAGCGCAAAGCTATCTGCGAGGCTGCTGTCAAGCTGATGAAAAATGTTGACTACATCAGCGCCGGCACCGTAGAATTTTTGGCTACTCCCGACGGCAAGTTCTACTTCATCGAGGTTAACCCCCGCATTCAGGTTGAACACACCGTTACCGAGCAGATTACCGGTATCGACATTGTGCAAACACAAATCAAAATTGCTGAGGGGTACAACCTGCACGGCCCGGAAATCGCCCTGCCGCAGCAGGATGAGCTGACAACCATCGGCCACGCTATCCAATGCCGTATTACCACAGAGGACCCGTCCAATAACTTTATGCCCGATACCGGCAAGCTGATTACCTACCGCAGCGGCGGCGGCTTCGGCATCCGTCTAGACGGCGGCAACGCCTTCACCGGCTCCGTCATCACTCCGTACTACGATTCTCTGCTGGTTAAGGCTACCACCTGGGGCCTCACTCACCAGATTGCAATTACCAAGATGCTGCGCTGCTTGAAAGAATTCCGTATCCGCGGCGTCAAAACCAATATCCAGTTTTTGGAAAACGTACTGCAGAACCCGCACTTCATCAAGGGCGATTATACTACCGACTTTGTTGATAATACACCGGAGCTGTTTGTCTTCCAAAAAACCTTGGACCGCGGCAACAAGCTGCTGAACTACATTGCCGATATCACCGTCAACGGTTACTCTAACGTCGGCGTACAGCCGAAGCCTGACTTTGCTCCGCTGAATATGCCCAAGCCCTACAATGGCATTCTGGCGCTGGGTGCTAAGCACGTTCTCGATACCCGCGGACCTGAAGGTCTTGCTGAATGGGTACTGGCACAGCAGGAGATTCTGCTCACAGACACCACCTTCCGTGATGCGCATCAGTCCCTCTTCGCCACCCGTCTGCGTACTGCCGATATGCTGCGCGTTATGCGTGACACCGCCGGCAAGCTGCCCGGACTTTTCTCCTTTGAATGCTGGGGCGGCGCTACCTTCGACGTAGCCTATCGCTTCCTCGACGAAAGCCCCTGGCAGCGTCTGGCACAGTTCCGTCAGGCTGCACCGAACATTCTCTTCCAGATGCTGCTGCGCGGTGCCAACGCCGTAGGCTACACCAGCTATCCGGATAATGTTGTTAAGCAGTTCATTAAGCTGGCAGCCAAAAACGGTATCGACGTTTTCCGTATCTTCGACAGCCTCAACGGTCTGGACAATATGCGCCTGTCGATTGACACCGTCCGCGAATGCGGCAAGGTAGCAGAGGCAGCACTGTGCTACACCGGCGATATTCTCGACCCCAACCGCGATAAATACGATTTACATTACTACATCAATATGGCTAAGGAGCTGGAAAAAGCCGGCGCCAACATTATCGCCATCAAGGATATGGCAGGCCTGTTGAAGCCGGAAGCAGCTTACCGCCTGGTAAGCAGCCTCAAATCCTACGTCAACGTACCTATCCATCTGCACACCCATGAAGGCAGCGGCAACGCTATCTACACCTACGCGCGTGCTATTGATGCCGGCGTTGATATCGTAGATACTGCTATGAGCGCCATGAGCAACGGTACCTCCCAACCCAGCGGCAGCAGCCTGTACTACGCACTCAGCGGTCATCCGCGTCAACCGCGTCTTGACGTAGACGCTATGAACGAGCTGTCCCGTTATTGGGAAACCGTGCGTCCCTACTACAAGGCAGCCGACAGAACCGAAAACTTCCCCAACCCCGAGGTTTACGTACACGAAATGCCCGGCGGACAATATACCAACCTCAAACAGCAGGCACAAGCTCTGGGCCTCATCCATCGTTGGGAGGAAATCAAGGATATGTATCACCGCGTATCCATGATGTTCGGCGATTTAATCAAGGTTACTCCATCCTCCAAGGTTGTCGGTGACATGGCACTCTTCATGGTGCAGAACGACCTGACGGAAGAAGATGTATATGCTAAGGGCGATATTCTGGACTTCCCGGCCTCCGTTGTGGAATTCTTCGAAGGACGCATCGGCACTCCGTACCAAGGGTTTCCCGAAAAGCTGCAGAAGCTGGTGCTCAAAGGACGCGCACCTATCAGCGAGCGTCCTGGCGCTGTACTGCCTCCGGTAGATTTTGAGGATGTACGCGCTAAGCTCAAAGAGCTTGAAGCACCTACTACGGACGAAGCAGTGAGCGCTTACTGCCTCTATCCTAAGGTATTCACCGACTGGGTAAACCGTTACAACCAATTCGGCGATGTATCCGTTCTCGATACTCCTACCTTCTTCTTCGGCATGACTCCGGGCGAGGTTATCAAGGTTGAAATTGAACAGGGCAAAGTGCTCGTTATCAAACTGGACCACATATCCGAAGCCAACGCTGCCGGTATGCGCACCGTCTTCTTCGAATTCAACGGCCTGCCGCGTGAAATCGAAATCAAGGACCGCAACGCCAAGACCACCACTGTTACCCGCAAGAAAGCAGAAAAGGGCAACATGGGCGAAATCGGCGCTTCCCTTTCCGGCTCCGTTGTCAAGGTGCTGGTAGAAAAGGGCCAGTCCGTTACCAAGGGCACTCCGCTGATTGTTACCGAAGCTATGAAGATGGAAACCACGCTTTCGGCACCGATTTCCGGTATCGTCAGCGCTATCCATGTAGCTGCAGGCGAACGCGTAGAAAGCGGTGACTGCCTCCTGGAAATAAAAACTCAAATGTAAATTGCATACGCTTAAACTTAAGGCTGCTGCCGTGGCGGATTTCCGCTGCTACGGCAGCCTTACTTTTTTTGCTGGTCATTATTTTTCCTCTATGTTATGATATAGTTACTCTTTGCTTTTTTAAAACAGCATTATTTGCTGCAATACATATTTTTATTACGAGGTGATCACATGAAGCAGACAATCTATCAATATGTAAACAGCTATCTGGACGAGCATGGCCGCTTTACTGCTACCAATCTGTGCGATGACCGCTACGCCACCATTCCACGTCCCCTTGGCTCCGAGGATGCCTTTCACTATACAATGGGCAACCTGCCCAATCCCAAATCCGCCAGCATACTGCTCAAGCTGCTGCAGGCCTATCTGAACGAGCCTACCACCCAGCAGCGCAGCAAACTGTACAATGAACTGAAGGGCATGGCCTTTGCGGAATATTGCGACCCCTTTATCGAAGCTTTAGACCAGAATGATATCAACAGTGTTGCCTTCGACCTGGCGCGACGCTTTTTCTATAACGCCGACGGACGTGAGCATGTTAAATTCGCCCTGCTGCTTTTCGGCATGTACGGCATGGAAAAAATTTGTCAGCAGGAGCCGGAGCTGTGGCAGGATTTGCTGCGCATAGCACACTGCGAGGAATTTACCTTCGCCTTTTTATATTCCTGCCGCGTAACAAATTTCAACCCGCAAAACGCTATCTGGGAGCTTATCCGCTGCACCAGTGGCTGGGGCAAGGTTTTCAGCATTACCGACTGCCACTGCCGTGATGAGGAGGAACGCCTCTGGCTGCTGCAGAACGGCCCCGATATCGACGTAGAATACCCGCCGTTGTCCGTCAAATTCATCAGAGAAACACATTTAGAGGAACAGCTGGCACATCCGCTTAACTACGCACAGTATAAAAGCGCTGTCATCATCGTGGGCAATTATCTGATTATGCTCAACCATTTCCCGGCAGAGGTAATCGAAGAGCAGTTCAACATCAGCGATATCCATCTGAACAAGCTGCTTACCTGCCTGCTTGCGCAGGCCGAAGCACATGTCAGCAAACCGGAGGATGTACTTGATTTAATCAGCTACGTTACGGCGCTGCAGCAGCTTTGCGATGAGCAGAACCATAGGCAGCTCACGCTTAACCAATGCCATGAGCAGATTGCCGCCTGCGAAAAAATCATCTACCGCAAGGACTGGCAGCCTGAAATTGACAGCGATTTAATCAAGGACAATAAGCTTGATTATCAGCTGTGCAACCTGGCAGTGGAGCTGGATATAGACATTTGGCCGCGGCTTTTCGATTTTTGGTTGGCACATCCGGACGAAACACCGCTGTTCCCGTACCTGCTTTCCTACGAAGGCGAGCAGCGCTCCGAACGCGTGCTGCGTCAAATCGAAGCAGACCTGCCCCGCTACTGCGTAGAACAAAACGACCTGCTGGTACCGCTGCGTTATCTCAACACACATCCGGGTGAAAGCGATGCTATTATCTGCGCTGCCCTGGAATCCATCTTCGATTTGCCGCGCGGCATTGCCTGCGGTATCGTCGATGACTGGGGACAGGAATTTATCACGCCTGCCATCCGCCGCTCGCTGATTAAAGCGCGTCAGCTCAGCAATAACGATGTAGTTACCGCACGTATCGACTGCCTGCTGGCTGGCAAGCATTTCGACATCGGCAAATTCCTCAACAAACGCAAATAAGCAGACTGCTATGCAATGTTATTGCTTAGCTTAGACAGTTATTGTTAAGAAAAGCTTTCTCAGCACATAACAAAACCGGTTTCCCTATCAGCTTAAAAGCCTGGGAAACCGGTTTTTTAGTATGCACTTATTTACTTTTAGCCGCAATAGCCATGCGGATGGCCCTTATGCCACTTCCACGCGGTGCTGATAACCTCATCTACACTGCTGTGCTGCGGCTCCCAGCCAAGCTCCTCACGGACTTTTGCCGAAGAAGCAATGAGCACTGCGGGATCACCGGCACGACGCTCCTTCTCCACAACGGGGAAGTCAACGCCGGTAACCTTTTTGGCGCTGTCAATCATCTGGCGTACGCTAAAGCCGTTTTCACTGCCCAGATTATACACACGGCTGCTGCCACCTCTCAAAAGATGTTTGAGTGCCAGCACATGCGCCTTCGCCAAATCGCAGACATGAATATAATCACGCACACAGGTACCGTCAGCCGTCGGATAATCGGTACCGAAGATAGAAACCTGCTTGCGCACGCCCTGCGCCGTTTTCAGAATCAGCGGAATCAGATGGCTTTCCGGACTGTGGTCCTCGCCGATATCGCGCGTCGGAGAAGCACCGGCAGCGTTAAAATAACGCAAAGCCACATAACGCATATCGTAGGCATGGTCATAATCTGCCAGCATGCCTTCAATCGCCAGCTTGGTACGGCCGTAAACATTGGTCGGTGCCAGACGGCTGTCCTCGGTAATAGGTACTGCTTCCGGCTCACCGTAAACAGCTGCGGTAGAAGAAAATACCATGCGGTCCACACCGGCACCACGCATAGCCTCTAAAAGATGCAGGCTGCCTTCAACATTATTAAAATAATATTTCGCCGGGTCGGTCATAGATTCGCCAACCAGACTGCTGGCAGCAAAATGAATCACCGCATCAATTTTAAACTGCTCCATAATGTGCTTGGCAAAACGCACATCATGGATATCGCCCTCTACCAGCTGTACTTCGTCAGGCACTGCCGCCTCATGGCCGGTAGAAAAATTATCATAAACAATAGGAGTAAAGCCGCTCTTTTGCAGTTCCTCCACTACATGGGAGCCAATATAACCTGCTCCGCCGGTAACAAGGATATTCATTAATTATTTGCTCTCCTTTGTAACGATTCCCTGCAGATAAGTCAGGAACTTGTCACGCAGCTCAGGACACTTCAGCGCCATTTCTACAGTTGCCTCCAAGAAGCCCTGCTTATCGCCCACGTCATAACGACGGCCTACAAAGTCATAAGCATACATCGGCTGCTCCTTAGCCAATACCTTAAGTGCATCGGTCAGCTGGATTTCATTACCACGGCCGGGCTGAGTTTGCTCCAGAATCGGGAAAATTTCCGGTGTAATTACATAACGGCCCAAAACCGCCAGACGAGAGGGTGCTTCTTCTACTGCAGGCTTTTCTACCATATCGTTTACCTTAACGGTACGTGCTTCATCAGTCGGTTCACCGGCAACAATGCCATAGGCAGAAACCTTCTCCTGCGGCACCTCCTGCACACCTAAAACACTGGCACCGGTTTTATCGTAAACATCAATCAGCTGCTTCAGTGCAGGCACCCGGCTGTCAACAACATCATCGCCCAGCAGTACGGCAAAGGGCTCATCGCCAACAAAATGCTTAGCGCACAAAATAGCATGACCAAGTCCGCGCGGTTCCTTTTGGCGGATATAATGAATGCGAATATCGGAAATTTTGCGTACCAGCTCCAGCTCCTTGGTTTTGCCGCTGGCCTCCAGGTTCAGCTCAAGCTCGATGCTGCGGTCGAAATGATCCTCGATGGCACGCTTGCTGCGGCCGGTAATAATTAGGATGTCCTCAATGCCGGAAGCAAGAGCCTCTTCGATAATATATTGGATGGTCGGTTTATCAACAATAGGCAGCATCTCCTTCGGAGTTGCTTTGGTAGCAGGTAGGAAGCGTGTTCCCAGGCCTGCTGCCGGAATAACGGCTTTACGTACAGGTTTAAACATTTTATCTTATCTCCTTGTATAGACTCAATTTATAAATCGCGGTGACTCAGCAAGCGATGCTTTACGGGAAGCATCTAAAATCAGGCTTCCTCTCCGCCGATAACTTCCAAAAGCTCTGCAGTCTTAGCCGCCAGCAGCTCCTTGTCACTCTTAGTTTCTACGTTCAAGCGCATTACAGGCTCCGTATTTGATACACGCACATTAAAGCGCCAGTTGTCATAGGCAACGCTCAGGCCGTCCAGATGGTCCTGCTCGCCGTCAGCATATTTTTTGCCCAACTCAGCCAGCACTGCTGCGGAATCTGCCACCTTGCGGTTGATTTCGCCGCTGCAGGGATACATAGCAACGCGCTCGCCTACCAGCTCGCTAAGCTTTTTGCCGCTGCGGCACATCAGCTCGGTAACCAGCAGCCAGGGAATCATGCCGCTGTCGCAGCAGGAGAAATCGCGGAAATAATGATGCGCGCTCATTTCGCCGCCGTACAGCACGTCATTGTTGCGCATGCATTCCTTCATAAAGGCATGACCGCTCTTGCAGCGTACAGGCACACCGCCGTCACGCTGCAAAATAGCTTCGGTGTTCCAGGTAAGGCGCGGGTCGAACATAATCTTTGCACCCGGCTCCTTGTGCAGGAAAACCTCCGCCAGCAGGCCGACAATATAATAGCCCTCGATAAAATCTGCCTTCTCGTCAAAGAGGAAGCAGCGGTCGAAGTCGCCATCCCAGGCAATACCAAGATCCGCACCGCTCTCACGTACAACCTTAGCCGTAGCTTCACGGTTGGGCAGCAGCAACGGGTTGGGCACACCGTTCGGGAAGGTACCGTCAGGAGTTTCGTTCAACGTGATAAATTCAAACGGCAGATGCTTCGCCAGCTCCTTCAAAATAGGACCGGCACCGCCATTGCCGGGGTTAGCAACAATTTTCATCGGCTTGAGCACGCTTGTATCAACATAGGTCAGCAAATGCTCGATATAGGCAGGCATAATATCCATATGCTCCAAAGCACCCATAGTTTTGCCTGCTACTACCTTATGCACGAACTCTCTGGTTGTAGCAACCATCTCACCGATTTCCTTCAGACCGGTATCGCTGGAAACAGGACGTGCATCACGGCGTACCAGCTTCATGCCGTTATATTCCTTGGGATTATGGCTGGCAGTAACCATAATACCGCCGTCTGCTTTCAGATGAGCGGTAGCAAAATAAATCATTTCCGTACCGCATTGGCCGATATCAATAACCCTGGTGCCGCCATGGCGCAGTCCCTCCGTCAGCGCATCCACCAGTGCTCTGCCGCTCAAGCGGATATCATGTCCGACAACAACAGTTTCCGCAGCGAACATTGCCGAAAAAATTCGTCCCATACGGTAAGCCATTTCCTCGTTAACTTCTGTGGGGTAAACGCCGCGTACATCGTAGGCCTTAAAAGCCTTGTTCGTAACTTGCATTTGTCTATTCTCCTTTTTTATAGTGTATTTAGCAAAATTTCATTGTTCAAGAACCATTTTATATTATTCTTCATCCAACAAAAAAATCCTGCCTGCATCGCAGACAGGATTTGAACGCTACAGCTTAGCACCGCTCGCACGGATAACTTCTTCCGCTGCCTCGCCCAGATACCAACGGATAACGGAAAAGAACGGCAGCGTCACGCCATTATAGTCAGGCACCAGACAGATGGTTGCCAACATTTCCAAAACTTCATCCAGCTCACGGCCCTTACTAAGCTCATCACTTATCTGGTCCTCCAGCGTATGGATTACCTCACGACGCATGCGCATCAGCCGCGGCGCGTTCAAGTTCAGCTCGCGGATAGTGCTGCGCGCCTTACCCTGCAAATCTTTGGGGCAGGTATCTTCGTCTACGTACATCCGCCCGCTATGCTCCGCATAACGGAACAGACGGATTTTGCCGGGAATCTTCAGCGGATTGAGGATATAGTTTGTAATTTCACGCCCACCCTTAGGCACATCGCAGCTGCGGTCACGCTTCTGGCTTGAATAGCGCCACTCGGGGTCAGGCACATAAGGCTGACTGCCGCCGTGGCACACGCCCAACAGATTGCGCCAATCCAGATGATAGTTGTGCCCATGCTCCTGCGTAGCATTTTTCGGATAAAAATGCTCCACGCGGAAGTCGTCAACCTCGCCTTCCTCATCCGCCAGCTTAATGCCTACCTCACAATAGGCGCAAAGGCCGTGCTGGTCACGCAAAATTGCTTCCCGCACCTGTTTATAGCCCCTGCGGCAGCGACGGCGGAAATGCTCCCAGGTTTCCTCGGGATTATGCAGCCTGTACTGCCTGAGAAGCTCAGGTTCTTCCTTGCTTTTATAAACACGTTTCATGAGCGCCTCCTGCGGAACTGACGCATACGGATATCCATATCCGCACGCAGCAGAGCAGGCTCCTTGCCCTTGGACCATTTATCCAGCTTTTTGCGCAGTTCCAGCGCTTCCGGCGTATCCCAGGCATCCTCGCTCACCAGCTGCAGATAACGCTTTAAATCCTGCACAATCGGCAGAGCTTGCGGACGTGGGCTCACATTCTGAATATCCTGCAGCAGCTGATAGCTGTTGGCGCCCAAGGAAAAATCTACGTGGCGCACGCCTTCGAACTGCTTGCCCCAGGCCAATACGCGTATGCTCTCGGCCGGCACGCTGCTAAGCACCTGCGCACTATGCGTAGTCACTACAAACTGTACCATCGGGAAGGTTTTCTGTAAATCCAGCAGTACCGTCTGCTGCCACAGCGGGTGCAGATGCATTTCTACCTCATCAATCAATACAAGCCCCGGAGTCTTGGTTACCGCATCCTCACGCAGCTGCGGATTCAGACGCGCCATGCGATAGGCCAGGTCAGCCACCATGCTGATAATACTGCGAAAGCCGTCGCTCAATTCATCTACCACCATTTCACCCATATCGGGATGACTGACAACAAAGCATTTCAGGCGGTAATTATAATACAAATCACGCAGGCCGGTACTTTCCAGACACACGTCGACAGCGTTCTGAATCGCATTCTTCAGCATCACATTGCGCTTCACCTCTGCGCTGTACTGCTGCTCTGACTGCGCACACTTGGTGACATACTCAAACCATTTCCCGAAGGTGCTGTAGGAAGAAGACGGCTCCAGGCATTCCTCGTAGCCTACATTGCGTTCCATCAGCGATTTATGAAAATTTGTCATCAGCTTGCTGTCTACCCAAATGCGCTGAGTACCGTAATAGGCAAGCACCGGCAACAGCCTGTTGCCGTTCTCCTTGGCATCGTGCGCCAATGCACAGCCACGTTCGCACAGCTCATCAGCATCATCCTCAGGCACATTTCCCTCCAGCAGGCGGCGGTTACAGGTAAGCTTTTTGCCGTAAACCTCACCCTCCAGCTTAATTTCTACCGGATAATGGCATTCCATACCATCAATATGACGCATATCCTTTTTATAAACAGGCACACGCCGCACATCCTGGGGAGTAATTTGCCGGCCACTGGCATCAAAGCTGCGCAGATAGGGCTCCAGAGCAATTGCCAGCGCATCAAAAATCGCCGTCTTGCCCTTGCCGTTTTCGCCTACAATAACTGTCAGCTTAGGTTCAAAAGCAATATCAAGCTCATCGTAACAACGGAAATTCTTCAGTCTTAATCTTTCTATCTGCATAATCTGACCTCCGTTTCTGTATCTCTGCTTACATTATAGCATTATTTGCATCCCATACTAAGATTTTTTACAGTTTTATTATGATTTTTTTGTGGCAGGGTGTATAATAAATAAACATCATCAGCAATTACTTGGTACTTGCCAACAATTACGCAACCGAAAGGAAAACCTGTTTATGAACATATTTCTTCTGCTTACAATCGCCATGCTCATGGTCATCCTCATGCTGAGGCGTCACATCCCCATCGGCCCCTGTATGCTCACCAGCGGTATTTTTATCTGGCTGATGAAAGCACCGGAGCTGCCGTATCTGGTACAGGCATTACGCGAAACATTAACAATGCCGCGTACCTATGATATTCTTTTTGCCCTTTATTTTGTCATGTGCCTGGAAATCGAGCTGCGCACCAGCGGTGCATTGGCAGGTATGGTGCAGGCGCTGCAGCGCATCTTTTCCAGCGCTAAGGTAACCCTGGCCGTAATGCCTGCCTTCTTAGGCCTGCTGCCGTCACTTGGTGGCGCACGCTTCTCGGCTCCTATTGTAGAGGAAGCCAGCAAAAATCTGCCTATCGAACAGGAGCATAAAGCTGCCATCAATTTCTGGTTCCGCCATATCTTTGAATTTTCCAGCCCGATTATTCCCGGTATGATTATGGCCTGCAACATCGCCGGCGTCAGCTACGGTGAATTCATTCTGCATCTGGCCTGGCTAACCGTACTGGCCTTCTCCGCAGGCTGGTTTGTCCTCATCCGCCCCATCAAAGCGGCAAACAGCCGTACCGAAACTATTGCCAATGACAGTCAGGGTACGCAGGATTTATGGCTGGCGCTTTCGCCTGTCATTATCACCTTTATTCTCGTAGTATTCTGCGGCTTGAACGCCTCCGCCGGCATGGGCCTGGTCACAGCCTGCCTGTTTCTGGTACTTCGCTTTACTAATCGCGAGGTTGGCCTCAAGGATGTTGTTATCGGCGCTCTGGACATCAAAATGTTCCTCAATGTGCTGTGCATCCTCTACTTCATTCAGATATTGACCGTCACCCACGTGCTGCAGGAAATCGTCGCAGCCTTCCAAAGCTCTCCGCTGCCGGTGCCTGTTATCATCGCCTGCGTCAGCTTCATCATCGGCGTGCTCACCGGCATGTCACAGGGACATGTGGCTATCGTTATGCCTATCGTTGCCGCTATGCAGACAGGCAGCCTGAACCTGGCCGGCGTTGCCATGGCCTTCGGTATTGCCGGTCAGATGCTCACACCGACGCATATGTGCCTTGTTATCACCGTCGATTATTTCAAAGCCAACTTTTTTAAAACGCTTAAGCCGGTTCTGCTTTGCGAAATCATCATTCTGACTCTCTTTACAGCTTATACATATTTCACATGGTAAATTTTCAGTGCTTAGTCAGCAGCAAGCAGTGTTCGGATTAGTCCTCAAAACACTGTCCGTTGCAGATTAAGCATTTTATTTTTATTATTTGCTTGCAGTAGCCTAAAGTTTAAGTGTATAATAGCATTATCTATTCTTAAATTTTGGAGGGGTGTTTGTGAATTATACGGAAATGGTAGTCTTCATCGTCTACCTGCTATTCATGCTGTCAATCGGTATCTGGTTCTTCTATAAAAATCGTCAGGGTGGTGAAAAGACCTACTTCCTCGGCGGCCGTCAGATGGGACCGTGGGTAACCGCTCTTTCTGCCGGTGCTTCTGATATGAGCGCCTGGGTGCTCATGGGCTTGCCGACATCTATCTATGCTCTTGGTCTCGGTCAGGCCTGGATCAGTATCGGCCTGCTCACCGGCTATTCCTTAAGCTGGATTTTCCAAGCACCGCGCCTGCGCCGTTTTTCTATCGTGGCAAACGATGCCATCACTATTCCGCAGTACCTCAGCAACCGCTTTTTATCTAAGTCCCATGTGCTGCAGGTAATCTGTGCAATCGTTTTCCTTATTGCCTACACTATTTATTCCGCATCAAGCATCAAGGCTTGCGGTACTCTGTTCAACACCGTTATCGGCATTGATCAGACCTACACCATGTATGTGGCAGCCTTCATCATCATCGGCTACACCTTCTTAGGCGGCTTCTCCGCTGTTTGCTGGACTGACTTCTATCAAGGCCTGATGATTCTCGGTTCTCTGCTGATTGCACCTATCTTCGCAGTGTCCTTAATCAATCCGCAGGCTGTTGCCGGCATTCCGCCCGATTACTGGAATCCGGTTGCCAAAACCTCTGATATTATCTCCGGCTTTGGCTGGGGCCTTGGCTACTTCGGTATGCCGCATATCATCATCCGCTTCATGTCCCTCAAATCCCAGAAGGAAATGAAGAAATCCGCTGTTATCGCTATCAGCTGGACCGCCCTCATCTGCTTCTTCGCTACCATGGTAGGCGTTGTCGGCCGTATGTATCTGGGCATGGATGAGAACATCAATCAAAACTCTCTGGTATTCATCGCCATGGTTCGCAGCATTTTCCCGGCTCTGATGAGCGGTATCCTGCTTTCCGGCGTATTGGCAGCTTCCATGAGTACTGCTTCCAGTCAGCTGCTCGCTTCCGCTTCTGCCTTTGCCAGCGACGTTTATAAACCTGTAATCCGTAAATACCAATCCGGTGACAAGGAAATGCTTTGGGCAGGACGTATCGTTGTACTCGTTATCTCCTTCGTAGCTCTGCTTATTGCCGATTCTCCGCGTGCAGGCAGCATTATGGAGCTGGTTGCCAACGCCTGGGGCGTATTCGGTGCAGCCTTCGGTTCTGCTATCATGCTCAGCCTTTTCTGGCGCGGCTTCACCTTCCAGGGTGCGGTAGCCTGCATCATCGTCGGTGCTGTTGTCGACATCGGCTGGTACCTGACTATGGCAGCTTCCACCGGCATCTACGAAATTATCCCCGGCTTTTTTGCCAGCCTTGTAGCAGGCGTCATTGTTTCCCTGCTCAGCGGCGGTCCTTCCAAAGATGTTGCTGCTCTTTATGATAAAGCCAACAACTACATTGAGGACTAATTGTAAAGCTTATTACAATTACTCATAAATGTTATCCCTCTCAAGAATTTTTCTTGCATAATCACACAAAAGCGCTATACTGTAGATATAGTTAAGCCCGATTTGTCAAAGCAGACGACAAATCGGGCTTTCGTGTTTTTCCATATGTTTTTATTGAGAGGGGTTTTAATTATGGAAGAAGAAAAAAGAATCACTACACCAAAGCCGGAAGGATTCTTCAAAAAGTACGGCTTTTACATCGCGCTTATCGTTCTTCTGGGCATCATAGCCTGCCCTACGCCGGACGGCCTTTCAATCGCAGGACAAAGAATGCTCGGTATCATGATCTTTTCCGTCATCGTCTGGGCCACAACAGCAATCTCCTATCCGGTCAGTGCCGGTGTTATCATCGCACTCATGGCAGTACTTATAGGCTTTGCGCCTAACCCTGCAACCGGTAAAATTTTCGGCACCGCCGCAGGCCTGGGTATGGGTCTCAAGGGCTTTTCAACCACAGCCTTCTGCCTGGTAGCCGCCGCCATGTTTTTAGCCACCGCCATGACCAAAACCGGACTTGATAAGCGTATCGCACTCGTCATCCTGTCTAAGCTGGGCGCTAAGGCCAACCGTGTTGTCATAGGCGTTATCTGCTGCGGCTTTATCCTCAGCTTCTTTGTACCAAGCACCACAGCCCGCGTTGCCTGTCTTGTGCCTATCGTTCTCGGTATGATCAGTGCCTTCGGCTTACCGCTCAAAAGCCGCTTCGCCGGTATGCTGATGATTACCGTAGCTCAGGTAGACAGCGTCTGGAACGTCGGCATCAAGACGGCTGCTGCTCAAAACATGGTGGCCATCAACTTCATTCGCTCTCAACTGGGAGTAGATATTTCCTGGCTCGACTGGTTCATCGCCGCTGCCCCCTTTGCCGTTCTTATGAGCTTTGCCTTGTATCATGTTATGATGTTCCTGATGCCGCCTGAAATCAACGAAATCCCTGGCGGTCAGCAAACAGTCAAAAAGCTTTTGCATGATATGGGCAAAATCACCAAGGATGAAATTAAGCTTTTATGCATCTCCATCTGCCTGCTCGTTTTATGGACGACAGAAAAGAAGCTGCATGTCATCGACACCTCCACCAGTACTATTGTTGCTATCAGCATTTTGATGCTGCCGAAAATCGGTGTTATGCAATGGGAAAGTACAGTTTACAAGGGACTACACAGGGTAGGTATCTGACGGGAGGGGTGCCGCCAGTCAGATTTTCCATGTGATGTTCAAGCTGTCGCTTGTGGCGGCTATGGTGGTGATCATCAAATCCACCACACGCCGCTTGTCATCAAAAGATACATTCTCCCAGGTATCGAGGTAGCCGGAAATCTGGCTGACCTGTTCCGGGCTGATGGCCTCCACAGTCAACTCCGCTATCCTTGCCAGAAGTTCCTGCTTGCGCCCGTCCAGTTCCGCTATCTTCACATTCACATAGGAGAACAGGACATTGTTTGCCCCCGTCAGACTGTCCACCAGCTTTTCAATCTCGCTGTCTACATGGGCAAGTTCCACTTGCAGGGCGGTGATTTTCGGGTTTGCCTTTGCCGCTTTCTTTTTTCCTGTCAGCGTCTTGTAGCTTGCCAGCTTCTTTACCATCTGCTGATAAACAACCGCTTCCAGTTCCGAAGTGATGATTTTCCCACAGCCAGGACAGCTTTTATTGTCCAGCCGTTTCGTGCAGCGGAGATACTGTTTGCCGGAGGGATTGTAGATACTCATAAGAGCATACCCGCAATTCCCGCACTTGATTTTTCCTGCCAGCCATGTGTGGGTGGCTTTCCGGGCAGACTGGATTTTCATGTTGTTCATCAGCTTCTTGCGGCAGGTCAGCCAGGTGTCGGAGGGGACGATACCCTCATGGGGAGCCAGTACCAGCATTTGGTCTTTTAAGTCGTTTTTCTTGCTGGCCTTTACATCTCGCCCTTGATACAGATAGCAGCCGTTCATGCCCGTAAAATCGGCAACGTCATTGACAATGACTGTACCTTGACTTTTGAAAAATTCGTACACATCAAGGTCTGCCTGCACATAGACAGGATTGCGTAACATCTGCGCCAGCGTGGGGCGTATCAGCTCTTTGCCATGGAACAAAATCCCCTGTTCGGCAAAGTACCGGGTAATGTCCCCGTAGGAAGTTGTGGGCTGGGCGTACATCTCAAACATCAGCCGGATATTGGCCGCTTCCTCCGGGTTTACCACCAGCTTCTTTGTGTTGATACCGTCCATCTTGATAGGCTCCGTATGGAAGCCGTAAGGGGCTTTCCCGCCCATCTTAAAGCCCCGCTGACTGCGGGAGTAGTAAGCGTCCGTTACCCGCTTCTGTATCGTTTCCCGTTCAAGCTGGGCGAACACGATACAGATATTCA